>Ga0068859_100000028_pt1 | contig 180121 bp, 143 predicted proteins | sample KBSSwiS22_FD_66585 | JGI IMG/M metagenome (GOLD analysis project Ga0068859, IMG submission 66585) | Switchgrass rhizosphere microbial communities from Kellogg Biological Station, Michigan, USA - KBS Switchgrass S2-2 | ecosystem: Host-associated > Plants > Roots > Rhizosphere > Soil ...
GCCTAGTCTTCACCCCGCAAGCGCCGGGCGCGCCGCTTCCGATTCCTCGTTAACGGGTCACTAGGTCGTCGGCGGGCTCTGCCGCCAGAGCCTCCACCAGGTCGCGGTGCCGAGCCCCAGCGCGTTCCACCAGGTGTCCAGCATGCGGCGGTCGCCGGCCAGGATCCCCTCGCGGGTGACGCCTGGCGGCGGCGGTACCGCGGCAGTCAGGCGCGCGTAGACGCGCTCGCGCTCGTCGCCGGAGACGCGCGAGAGGAGATGCCAGAGCGTCAGCGCGTCGCGGTCGCGCGAGGCGGCCAGCACCGCGCCGAAGGCTTCGGCGTGTTGCTCGGCGGGGCCGTAGTCGACCGCGCGGAGCGCGGCCTTGAAGCTCTGCGGCGCGTCGTCGAAGCGCGGCGTGCCCGGCCCGGCGCCGCGGCGGGTCTCGGCACTGGCGGCGGCGGGCACGAACGACTCGCGCCCGTTGGCCACGAAGGCCACCCAGCCGACCTTCACCGAGAGCTCGCCGTTGCCGTCGTCGTCCACGTTCAGCGCGTAGATGCAGCCCAGGTCGACCGCGGTGGCCGAGGGGGTGTCGATCGTGAAGAGGCGCGGCGGCGCCCAGATGCGCGCCAGGAGCCGTCCGCGTTGCAGGGAGAGACGGTGATCGGTGGCGCGCGCCTCGACGACCCGCAGCACCGAGCTCGGCCCGAGCTCGACCTCGCCCACCGTCTTGACCCGCAGCACGGCGCGGCCGGCGTCGCCGGTCGCGATCTCCTGGCCGCTGCGCAGGCGGGCGCGGCCGTGCACGTCGGAGGTGCCGATGCGCGCCGTGCCGTCGGTGACCTCCACGCTCCAGGACGGGGCGCGTAGCAGCAGGTAAGTGGCCAGGCCGGCGGCCAGCGCGCTCAGCGCCGCCGCCATCTGCAGCGCCAGCCGAAAGGGACGCCGCCGGCGATGGAGCTCGATCGGCTCGGCCGGCAGGGACAGCGGGCGCCCGTCGTGGGCGAGCGGGGCGAGCAGCTCCTCGAGGCGCGCCACCTCCGGGTCGGGAGGGCCGCTCTTGTCGAAGAGGTAGTCGCCGGAAGGGCGATCGGGGCTCATCGTGGTTTCTCCAGCTCCGCTCGGAGCAGCTTCATTCCGCGGTGAAGGTTGACGCGCACCGAGTCGGGGGTGAGCCCGGTCTGCGCGGCGATCTCGGGCCCACTCAGCCCCTCCACCAGCCGCAGCACCAGCGTCTCGCGGTAGGCGTCGGGGAGCCGGCGGATCGCCGCCAGAGCCTGGGCGGCTTCGGCGGAGACGCGCTGCGAGGCCTGGCCCTCGTCGGGCAGCTCCTCGGGGAGCTCTTCGGCGCGCGGCGCTGCGCCGCGGTGGTAGTCGGCGGCCCGGTGGCGCGCCAGAGCGGCCAGCCAGCCGCCGAAGGCGCGGTCGTCGCGCAGGCCGGCCAGCTTGCGCAGGGCCGAGAGGAAGACCTCGTGCACCAGGTCGGCCGCCTCCTCGCGCGGGACGCGTGCCACCAGCAGGCCGTGCACCATCCGCGCGTAGCGTACGTAGAGCTGCCCGAAGGCGCCGCGGTCCCCCTCGCGGGCGGCGGCCACCAGGGCCGCCGCCGCGTCGAGGGGATCAGCGGCCGCGGGCGCCGCGAACGTCGGCATCGTCAGGGTGAGCGGCACGCGGGGGCCTCACGTACGCCCGCGCGCGGCTCCGATGGCGAGATGGACGCGCACCTCGTTGCTGATGAGCGCCCGGCCGCCGCTCCAGCGGGCGCCCAGGACGCCGAACTCGCGCCGATCGATCGTGAAGTCGGTCTCGAAGCCGGCCAGCTCGCGGTCGCCTTCGCTGGCGACGCCGAGCAGCTTCACCGGTACCTCGATCCGCTTCGTCACTCCGCGGATCGTCAGGTCGCCGCTGACCAGAGCCGCATCCTTGCCGGTCGGGGTCACCTTCGCGCTCACGAACGTCATCTCAGGATACCGGCCGGCGTCGAAGAAGTCCGCGGAGCGCAACGCCTCGTCGCGCCCCGAGGCACCGGTGACGACGCTGGCGACCGCCACGCGCAGAACTACGCGCGCCGTTTCCGGCCGGCCGGGCTCGAAGTGCAGGCTTCCGGAGACCTCGCCGAAGCGCCCGTTCACGTCCAGGACGCCCCACTTCTTCACGATGAAGGAGACGTTGCTCTCGGCGGGGCGCACCGCGTACGGCCCGGAGGGCGGGGCGGAGTACGCCTCGAACGACGGGAGGGCGAGGGCGAAGAGGAGCGCGAACGCCTTCATCTCCGCCCCCATGCCATCAGGAGCGCGGCGGATACGAGTACGAAGAGGCAATCGAGGTGTGACATCGTTCCTCCCTTCACAGGGAAGGACGTGTCACGCCGGTTCCCGTTAACCGGGAATCTTGAGCTTCTGCCCCGGGTAGATCTTGTCGGGGTCCTTCAGGATGTCGCGGTTGGCCTCGAAGATCCTCATGTACTGGTTGGCGTGGCCGTAGTACTTCTTGGCGATCGCGCTGAGCGTGTCCCCGCTCTCGACCACGTGGACGCGCTCCTGCCCGGCCGCGCCCGCGACCGGCGGCGCCAGTCCCTCCAGCGGACGGCCTCCGGCGGCCGGCTCGTGAGCGGCCGGCGCCGGCGCGGCGGCCGCGCTGCCCGGGCGCTCCGGGTGAATCGAGTTGATGACGTTGTCGGCCTTGGGCACCAGCAGGTTGAACGCCGCCATGATTTGCCGCTTCGTCTCCACGTCGGGCGCGCTGCCGGTAAGAGTGACCGTGTCGCCGTCCACGTGGGCGCTCACCGACGAGCCCGGGAACTGCGCCGAGACCTTGCTCGCAGCTTCCTCGGCGTCCTTCTTCAACGATCCGAACAGACCCATGCTAGGCCTCCTGTCGTTTCTGCCATGCAACTCGTGTGCTAAGCACCCCTATCATTCGCCGGCCCCAGGAGGTCCCATGTCCCGTCTCCTTCGCGCCCTCGCCGTCTTGCCGCTGATCGCCGCGGCGCCGCTCGCGGCGCAGAGCATCGTGCGCAACCAGGGCTTCGCGGTGGACGTCTCCGGGTGGACCGCCGACGGCGGTTTCCTGAGCGTTGCCTGGAGCTCTCTGGACGCGGCCGGCCTCGGCGGCTCCGGCTCGGCGGTCCTGGCCAACAGCGCGGCCGCGCCGCGGTCCACCGGCGGGATCTCCCAGTGCGTGGCCGTCGTCCCGGGCGTCACCTATCCCGGCCGGGTGCTCTTCCGGGCGCCGTCCGGGCAGGCCGCCACCGGCTCGGTGCGCGCCGCCGTGGAGCTCTACGCCAACGGAGGCTGCTCGGGGACGCCCATCTCCTCCTTCGCGAACTCCGCCTCGGTCGGCTCCACGTTCGACACCTGGATCGCGCTGGTGATCGGCGACGTGCTCGTGCCGGCCGCCGCCTCGAGCGCGCTGGTCACGCTGGCGGTCTCCAAGGACCAGGCGGGCGGGACGTTCCGCGCTGCCTTCGACGACGTGACCCTCGGGCCCCTGCTGACGCTGACGATCCCCGCCTCCGCCTCGCTCCACGGGCAGAACGGCGCCTTCTTCCACACCGACGTCTGGGTGGTGAACACCGCGCCCGGCCTGGCGCAGACGCTCCGGCTGCGCCACCGCTGCTTCTCCGGCCCGACCTGCGGAGGCGCCGAGCAGGTGGTGCTGGTGAACGCCAGGGCTTCACGCCTCTTCAGCGACGTCCTGGCCTCGCTCTTCGGCGACGCCGAGACCGCCGGAGCCCTGGAGGTCTCCTACGAGAGCGCGGTGGGGCGCCCGACGATCCTCGCCCGCACCTACTCGCCGTCGCTGCCCGAGCCGACGACCGGCAGCGCTTTGCCGGCGGTGCCCGCCTCGCAGGCCGGCACCCGCACCGTGCTGGCCGGCCTCGGCGGCAGCGGCGGGAGCCTGGCGCTGGGGTTCCGCAGCAACGTCGGCGCCTACAACCCCGGAGACGCGCCGGTGACCGTGACCTTCGAGCTCCACGGCGGCAACGGCGCGCTGCTGGGCTCCTTCAACCGCACGCTGGGCGCGCGCGAGCCGGCCCAGGTGAACGACGTGTTCACCGCCGCGGGAGCCGCCGCGTCGGTCACCGCCAACGCCTACGCGATCGTCAGCGCCGCCGCTCCGGTCTTCAGCTACGCGACCGTGATCGACAACCAGTCGGGCGACTCGGTGATCGTCCTCGGCGAGCCAGAGCATCCCTAGAAGACGTCCTAACGCTCGCCGAAGGCGATGCGCCTCTTGCGGCGCCAGCCGCCTTCACTTCGGCCACAGCCAGCCGAAAACGCCGGCGGTGGTGAGCGCGTAGATCAGACCGTCGAGCACTCCGCGCGCGGTGTTGCTCCAGGGCATCCCCTTCCAGATGGAATCCATGATCTGCCCGAGGCCGTAGCCGAGGAACGCCGCGGTTCCCACGACGCGGAAGACCTGCAGGTAGTGCGTGCCGGGCGGCAGCGTCCGTCCCGCCAGATAGGCGCAGAAGAGGCCGATCAGCAGCGAGAACGCGAACCACTGCGCCAGGTATCCGCCCAGCTTCGGCATCCCGTTGGGGCGGACGGTCAGCATGCCGATCGGCCCGCGCTGGAAGCGCTCCTGCATCTCGGGCGTCTTCATGTCCTTGTGGCTCGGGCAGTACGGGAAGAAGTAGTAGCCCGGCTCCGGCGCGCTGCGGCGCAGCGCCTCCATCAGCCCCGCCTCGTCGGGGAGCTGCCGGTAGTCCTTGCGGTGGTAGGTCAGCGCCATGTGCAGCACCGAGCTGACGATGAAGACGAAGACCGCGGCGACCACGATCGGGACCACGAGCGCGGGGAGCGAGACCATTCCGAGCCTCCTTCATGCCGTGACTTTTTTCGCGCAGATGCGGAATGTTAACGCTGCCGTGCCGCCGCGCTAGGGCGCTCCGAGCTCCGCCAGCCGCCGCCGGACGGTCACCTCGTCGGCCGGGAGCGCGACGCCGCGTGCCGCGGCGGCCTCCACCACGCGCTTGCGGGAACGGCCGGCGGTGACCAGCCAGAGTGCCAGCAGCGCGCGCTCCGCCAGCGCCGCGTCCAGGAGCAGCGCGTCCACCGCCTTCTCCACCTGCGGGCCATGGAGGCGGTGTCTCACGGTGATGCCGGCCTCGGAGAGCGCCAGCAGCGCGGTGACGGTGCCGGCAACGCCGTCCCAGAGGCCTGAGGCGAGCTGCCGCGAGAGGAGCTCGAGGACCGGATCGGCGGGTGCCGAAGGCTGCGAGGGGAACGCCGCGGCCGCGCGCGGCCGTGGAGGAGGCACGGAGGCAGCCATGGAGTTCGGAGACGCCGCGGCGCGGGCCTTCTCGCCGGAGCCGGTCCGCTTGCCCAGCAGGCCTCCCAGGATCCCGGCCGGCCGTCCCGGAGCCGGCGGGCGCATCGAGATGTCCCGGGCCATCACCGGCGCCGAGGCCGCGGCCACCATGCCCGCCACCGTCACGCCCGCCGGCAACCCGCCGGTGCGCGTGCCGGCGCCCGCGAACATGTCCCAGCCGTAGGGGATGGAGACCGGGACGAAGCGCGTTTCCGGCTGCCCGGCCGCCCGGCGCGCTCCGGTGCGCGTCTCGACGACCAGGAACGACGTGTAGGGCGTGGCGATACCGTGCTCCAGCGCCAGCGCCAGGATGCGCTCCTTCATCGCCTGGGCGCGCCGGCCGACGAGCTGGGCCGCCAGAAGGTCGTCGACCCGCTCCTTGGCCCAGAGCTTGGCCAGGTGCGGCCTCTCCTGGCGCGCCGGCAGGACGACCGGGACGGTCATGGCGAACGGCCGCCCGCGCCGAATTCCTTTGAGCTCCAACGATCCCTCACCCGGCTGCTCGTAGCGGCCGGCCAGCACCCAGGGCTCGCCGTCCACCAGCGCCGGCGGCTCGGCCGGCGCGGTCTCGCCGACCGACACTCCCTGCCAGCTGAGCGAGACCGCCCTCACCCGCTCGGCGGTGGCCCGGGCGAACTGCGCGACCACCTTCTCGTCGATGCGCTCTCCGGGGTAGATCGACTCCACCGCCCCGCCGGTCTGCCGCGCCAGCCCGGTGAGCAGCGCGTCGCTGACGTTGGTGCCGATGCCGAACGAGAAGACCCGCGCGCCGCGCCGCTCCTCCAGCACGCGGCGCAGGATCTCGTCCTCGTTGCCGACCTGACCGTCGGTCAGCAGCACCACCACGCCGTCGGGCGCCTGCCGCACCGCGGTCAGGAGCGGCTCCAGCATCTCGGTCCCGCCGTTGGCGGCGAGCGCGTCCAGGAAGCGGTCGGCGTCGCGCAGCGAGGCTTCGGTGAAGGCGGCCGGCTCGGGCCGGAACGGCGTGAAGCCGCTGCTGAAGGCGATCACGTTGAAGCGGTCGGCGCCGCGCAGGGGCGCAGGCAGAGCTTCAGCGCCGCCTTGGCCTGCGCCAGCGAGAGGCCGGACATGGAGCCGGAGACGTCCAGCACGAAGACCACGTCGTCCCCGGCGCGCCCGCCCGGCTCGCGGTCGGCGGCCAGGTCGGGCACCACCGTCAGCGCGAAGACGCCCGGGCCGCTCTCGCCGCGATGGGCCACCAACGCGGCCAGCGGGCCGGCCCCGGCGCCCCGAAGCAGCAGCACGATGTCGCGGTCGAGCGCCACCGGTCCCTGGGCCAGCGAGAGCCGCAGGCGCGAGCCCCCGTCCGGCGTCGCGGTGATCGCGTGCGACGGGCTCTCGACGCTCACCGCGCTGCCGAGGTCCACCAGGAGGTCCAGCGTCACGCCGTAGGCCACGCGGCCGATGGGCGGGGTGATGCGGTCGGCATCGGGGACGCGGTCGGTCGGTTCGGCCCGGCCGCCGCCGCTGCGGTCCCCCTGCGCCGCGCCGGGGATGTAGCGCGGCGCGACCAGCGTCGGGATCGTGAGCCGCAGCGCCCCTTCCTCCCCCTCGGCCTTCTGGAGGTAGACCACCTCGATCAGCGTCTCCTCCTGGGGCAGCAGGTTCCCCACCTGGGCGGTGAAGACGTTGGGCCGCTCCTTCTCCAGGAGCGCGGCGCCGTGGCCGGCCGAGACCGCCTCGTCGTAGGCGCGGAAGGCCTCCTCGCGCTCCTTCACCACGCCCTCCAGGCGCCGCCCGTCGCAGGTCATCGAGAAGCCGGTCAGCGCGCCGCCGGACGGCAGCGGGAACGTGTAGACCGCCTCGATCGGCTTCGCTTCGGTGTTGCGGTAGCGCTGGCGGAGGACCAGGCGGGCGATGCCGGAGGCGACCTCGCCGGTCACCTCGACGCCGAGCAGCGGCACCGGCTGTCCGGCGGTGGTGAGGAGTCCGCAGCGCTCCGGGCTCTTCTCGGTGATGACCATCTCAATCCTCCTTCTTGCCGGTGCTGCTGCTGTCCGACGCCGCCCGCCGCAGCCGCTCGGCGAGCTCGCGCGCCGCCGGCGCGGCCCCCTCGGCCAGGTGAAGCTCGAGACCGGGGGCCAGCTCCCAGCGGCTCCAGCGCGTCCAGGACGGCGGCTCGATCTCGTCGCGGCGCATCGCCAGCGTGACCCCGTCGCCCGCCGCCAGCCGCTCGAGCTCCTGCTCGCCGGCCCGCTCCAGCTCGGCCTGGATCGCGTCCAGCGGCAGGAAGGCGTCTTGCAGCCGGCGGATCGCCCGCAGCCGCTGGAGGTGCGCGGCGTCGTAGACGGTGTCGGGGCCGCGGAACGCCGGCGCCGGCAGCAGTCCGCGCTGCACGTAGTAGCGGACGGTCCGCGGAGAGACGCCGGCCGCCTCGGCCAGCTCGGCCAGCTTCCATTCGGTACGCAGGGGGGAGGGGCGTTTCGCCATCGCGCCCCGAAGATAGATCACGACAGCGATACTGTCAAGTAGACAGTAAGCGATTTCCTACAGCGCGAGCTCCATGAAGAGGGTGCCTTCCGCCGGGTGCTCGTTGTAGGGCGCGATCTCGCGGAAGCCGAGGGAGCGGTAGAGCGCGACCGCGGCGGGCATGAGCGCGGGCAGCGTGTCGAGCCGCAGGACCTCGTAGCCGGCGGCGCGCGCCTCCTCGAGGAGACGCGTCGCCAGGGCGCGCCCCGCGCCGGTGCCACGCCCCGCCGGCGCGACGTAGAGCCGCTTCATCTCGCAGGCCCCGGCGTCGGGGAGCGGCCGAAGCGCCACGCAGCCGGTCGGCGCGCCGCCGTCGCGCTCGGCGACAAGCAGCCGGCCGCGCGGCGGCGCGTAGTCCCCGGGCAGCCCGGCCAGCTCGCGGTCGAAGCTCTGGAAGCAAAGGCTGATGCCGAGGCCGGCCTCGTAGGCGCGGAAGAGGCCACGCACGATCTCCAGCTCCCCGGGGAAGCGCGCCGCGCGGACCACCATCGAAACGCCCTACCAGCTCATCTCGTAGACACAGGCGTCGTCCCCGGCACAGCGGCAGCACTTCTCGACCACCACCACCGGGCCGGGCGCCTGCAGGAGCTTCAGCGCCTCCTCGTAGAAGCCGGCGCCGGTCAGGCAGTACACCGGGGAGTGCACGCCATACCCCACCATGCTCATGCGCCCGGAGCGCTCGCCGGTGCGCTCGTAGGCGGCCCGCCCGAAGTTCTGGAAGCGGTCGTGCAGGAGCGCCGACTTCTCGAAGAAGCGGTGCGGCTCGCTGGCCACGAACGTCTTGTAGATGCCGGTGAGGTTCACCCGGGCCGAGGCCTGCCCCAGGCGCACCAGCGTGTCGGAGGCGTCGCCTCCGGCGGCGACGGCGATCGCCCTGTCGATCTCCACCAGCAGGCGGAACGGAATCCACTGCGTGGCCAGCGGCGGCGTCTCGACGAGGCGCGCGGCCTCGGCGGAGAGTCCGGGCGCCAGCACCACGAGCGGATCGCCGAGCCGCTCCTTCACCCAGGCGAGGTGGGCGAGCAGCATCGTCGCCTTGACGGTGGCGGTCCCCTCGAGGAGCTCGCGGCTCCGTTCCATGGCGCGCATCCTAGACCACGCGCGGCAGTAACATGGCGCGCCAGACATGGCCGAGCGCAACCACTTCGACCTGGTCTGCATCGGGAGCGGACCGGCCGGGCATCGCGCCGCCATCCAGGCGGCCAAGCTGGGCAAGCGGGTGGCGATCATCGAGCGCCGCCGCGTGGTCGGCGGCGTCTGCGTGGACTCCGGCACGATCCCCAGCAAGACGTTCCGCGAGGCGGTGGTGGCGGTGGCCGGCACCGGAGCGCGGGGCCATCGCCGCTGGCGCATCCGCTCCGAGGATCGTCCCAGCGCGGCCGGCCTGCTGGCGCGCGTCTCCGACGTGGTCGAGACCGAGGCCGACGTGCTGGCCGACCAGCTCTACCGCAACGACATCAAGCTGCTGCGCGGCTCGGCCTCCTTCCTGGACCCCCACACGATCGAGGTCGCCACCGACGAGCTGCCCACCGTCGTCTCCACCGACTTCGCGCTCATCGCGGTGGGGACGCGCCCGATCCCGCCGCCCGGCCTTCCCGAGGACGGCGAGATCGTCATCACCTCCGACGGCATCACCCGCCTGAAGTCGCTGCCCAAGACGATGGCGGTGGTGGGCGCCGGCGTGGTCGGCATCGAGTACGCGTCGATGTTCGCGGCGCTGGACATCAAGGTGACGGTGGTCGACAAGCGCGACCGGCCGCTGGAGTTCCTGGACCGCGAGATCGTCGACGAGATGCTGCACCAGATGCGGCAGCGCGAGGTGACGTTCCGCTTCGGCGAGGCGGTGGAGCGCCTGGACGTCAGCGCCTCGCTGCCGCGCCGCGCGGTGCTGCTGCTGGAGTCGGGCAAGCGCATCGTCTCCGACCTCGTCCTCTACACGGCGGGGCGCGTCGGCTCCACCGGCGGCCTGGGGTTGGAGAAGGCCGGCGTCTCGGTGGACGACAAGGGGCGCATCGCGGTGGACGAGAGCTTCCGCACCTCGGCCCCGCACATCTTTGCGGCCGGCGACGTGATCGGCTACCCGAGCCTGGCGGCGACCTCGGCCGAGCAGGGGCGTCTGGCCGCCTGCCACGCCTTCGGGCTGCCGGCCGGCCGCATGCCGACGAACTTCCCGTTCGGGATCTACGCGATCCCGGAGATCTCGATGGTCGGCGCCACCGAGGCCGAGCTGACCGCCAAGCGCGTGCCCTACGAGGTCGGGGTGGCGCGCTACAGCGAGATCGCGCGCGGTCAGATCCTGGGGGACGACAGCGGCCTCTTCAAGATGCTCTTCCATCGCGAGGACGGACAGCTCCTGGGCGCGCACGCGATCGGCACCGGCGCGACCGAGCTGATCCACATCGCCCAGGCGGTGCTGACGCTGGGGGGCGGCCTGGACTACTTCCTGGATACCGTCTTCAACTACCCGACGCTGGCCGAGTGCTACAAGGTCGCCGCCCTCGACGCAGCCAACAGACTAGCTCGGTAGCGGGAGGGGCAGCAGAGCGGGTCGCCGGAGCCTTGGCTTGTCATATTGCGGTGCCTACGGCACCGCGGAGATCGCCTCCGCCAAGTCTCCGGCGACCCGCTCTGCTGACGTTAGTGCGTCTCGGAACTGAGATAGAGCGCCAGGACGTCGTCGGCCTCGGTGAAGCCGTGGCGTAGATAGAGGCTGCGGCTCTTCGGGGTCGGCCAGAGGATCACGGTGTCCACGCCGCCGGTCCGGCACTCCTCGATCGCCGCCTCGAGCAGCTTCCCGCCGACGCCGCCACCGCGCAGGTCGGGCACCACGTAGAGGTTGGTGACGTAGCCGTACCACTCCGGCTCGCCGACCGGGTTTGGCAGCTTCTCCCAGATCTGCAGCCAGGCGTGCCCCAGCATCCCTGACGGCGACTCGGCCAGCCAGCAGCGCCAGAGACCGTCCGCGGCGAGGCGCCGCGCCATCCAGTCGCCGCAGCGCCGCGCGAAGGCCTCCTCGGACTCGGCGGGGCGCTTGATCTCGGTGCGGAAGCGGAAGCGCAGGCGGGCCAGCGCGTCCGCGTCGGCGGGTCCCGCGCGGCGGATGGTGAACGGCTCCATCGCCCGCTCCTCTCAGCGCCTGCCGAGGTACGCCTGGGCCTCGGCCAGCACCGGACGCCCGCCCTGCGCCACCGATCCGAGCACCACCAGCTTGCCGTAGAGCTCGCGCGCCTTCGCCGCGTCGCCGGCCTTCTCCGCGGACCGGCCCGCGCCGAGGAGTCCGTTGAAGCGATTGGGGGAGATCCGGTTGGACGCCTCGTATTCCTTCAGCGCTTCGGCGGGCTTCCCCAGCTCCAGCAGGAGGTCGCCGAGCTGCTCGCGCGCGGGCAGCACCGGACCCGGGGTCACAGGATGCTTGTCGGTCTTGTCCTCCAGCTCCGAGGCCGAGCGGAGGAGCGCGAGCGCCTCGTCGTCCTTGCCTCCGGCGTGGGCGATCCAGCCCGCGGCAGCCTTCCGCTGGATGTCGACCTGCCCGGCCCAGTAGACGTCCTTCGACGCCTGAAGGACTCGGTGGATAGCATCGAGCCGAGCGAGAGCCTGCCTGGCCGCGGCCACGTCTCCGCTCCGGGCGGCGCCCATCGAGCGGGCGAAGTGGACGATCGCCTCGGCGTAAGGGAACGTCTTCCAGGGGAAGCCGGCGGGGCGCACGGTGAGCGCGGCGGCCTCCTTCCAGCTCCGCCGCTCGAGGGCGTAGCGCGCCGGCACCGCCGCCAGGCAATACGCGGCGGCGAAGTTGGGCAGGTCGAACTTCTGGGCGGCGCTCACCTGCTCCAGCACGGCGCGCGCCCTGGCGTCGTCCCCCTCCTGCAGGTGCGCGTATTCCAGGTAGTCGAGGGCGTGGAGCTGGTCGAACGAGGCCGCCCCCGGCAGCGTCTTCTCGACGTGCGCCTTGGCGGACGCGGCCGAAGCGAGGTTCGAGGCGATCGACTCGTCCCAGAGCCCGAGCCTGGTGAAGATGTGGGACGGCATGTGGAGCGCGTGCGGCGAGGAGGGGGCGATCTTGGCGTAGGCCCGGGCCGCGTCGAGGCCCAGCTCGGCCAGCTCCGGGTAGTCGTAGCTGTGGATGATGAGGTGCGCCACGCCCGGGTGCTCCGGCTCGTCGGGCAGCACCTTGGTCAGGATCGCCGCGGCCTTCTTCTGGTTCGCGTAGGTCTTGTCGGTCGGGAGCGCGGTGCCGAGGAGCGCCAGCGCGTGGAAGACCGCCGCCTCGTGGTCGCCGGGATGGTCGCGAGCGACCGCCTCCAGCGCCTTCTCGAACCTCAGCGCGCGCGTGCGGTGATCGGCGCTCTGGGCGCCATCGTAGAAGGCGGCCACCGCGGCCACGTAGGCCCGCTCGCGCTCGGTCTTCATCGCCGGGGCGGCGGCCTTCGCCCTCTGCGCGGCCTGGCTCCCCTTGGACAGCTCGTCGGGCGCGGGAGGCGCCCAGATCGGGTGGTAATAGCTCATGGCGACGCCCCAGTGCGCCATGCCGCACGAGGGGTCCGCCGCCAGGACGTCCGCGTACGCCTTGGCCGCCTCGTCGTACCAGAACGAGTGGAGGAGCGCCGTCGCGCGAGCGAACCTCCGCTGAGCCTCCTCGGAGCAGGAGACCGGGAAGTGCACGACCCCGAGCTTTTCCGGCGGCGTGCCCGAATGCTGGTGCTGGTGGGCCTGCGGCTCGTCGGCCGTAAGGGGCGAGGCGACGGCCAGCGCGGCAAGAACGGCGAAGCAGAGCGTCTTCATGGAACCTCCCTGGACCGGGTCGAAAAGTGTAGACCCGTCCGATCCGACAGAATCCGGCAATGGTTCCCGAGCCCTTGCGCCTGAAGCGCACGCTGGGGACGTTCGACGGCCTGGCCGTCGTCGTCGGCATCATGATCGGCTCCGGCATCTTCCGCACGCCGGGGCTGGTGGCGGCGCGGCTGGGGAGCCCCGGCCTCACCTTCCTGGCCTGGGGGCTGGGAGGCGCGGTGGGCCTCCTGGGCGCGTTCGTCTTCGCCGAGCTGGCCACGCGGCTGCCGCAGGCGGGCGGCAAGTACGTCTACGCCCGCGAGGCCTACGGACGGCGGGCCGCCTTCGTGATCGGCTGGATCGAGGCGCTCGGCATCTACTGCGTCGCCAGCGCGGCGATCGGCGTCGTCTGCGGCGAGTACCTGGCGCGGCTGGCCGGCTGGCCGGCGGAGCGGGCCCGCCTGGCCGGCGCGGTCTTCGTGCTGCTGTTCACCGCGGTGAACCTCGCCGGCGTGGGCCTCGGGCGCCTGGTCCAGAACGTCACCACCGCCGCCAAGGTCGTCGCGCTGCTGGCGGTCATCGTGGCCGCCGGGGTGTGGGGAAGCGGCGCCGGCTGGAGCGCCGGGCCTACGGCCCCCTCCGGCGCGCTGCTGGGTGCCCTGGCGGTGGCGTTCCAGTCGGTGATCTGGACCTACTACGGCTATCCCGACGCCGCCAAGATCGCCGAGGAGGTCGTGGAGCCCGACCGCACGCTGCCGCGCATCTTCCTGACCGCCATCGCGGCGGTGACGGCGCTCTACCTGCTGCTGAACGCCGCCTTCCTCCACCTGCTGCCGTTCGAGCGCATCGCGAGCTCGAAGCTGGTCGCCGGGGACGCGATGGAGGCGCTCTTCGGGGCGCGCGCCGGGGCGATCACCACCGCGCTGGCGCTGCTGGTGGTGCTGGCGGGGCTCAACGGCAACCTCTTCGTCACTCCGCGCGTCGTCTTCGGGATGGCGCGCGACGGCCTGGCGCCCGCCGCGCTGGCGCGCGTGCACGCCGGGGGCGCGCCCTGGACCGCCGTCGCCCTGGTCGGCCTGCTCACCGCGCTCCTGGCCGCGACCGGCACGTTCGAGCGCCTCCTGTCGGTGGCGATCGTGTTCGTGCTGGCCACCGACGCCTTCATGGTGCCGGTCCTCTTCCGGCTGCGGCGCCGCGGCCCGGCGCCGTTCCGGGTGCCGTTCTCGCCGGTCCTGCCGCTCGCCTTCCTGGCGATCTACGCCGCGCTCTTCGCCGGGGCCGCGCTGGAGCAGCCCGGCGTGGCGCTGCTGGCCGCCGGCGGCCTGGGGGGCGCCTACCTGCTGGCGCGCTACTCGGTCACCGCGTAATCGTCGCCGTAGTACTTGCTGGTGATGCGGGTGTGGAAGGGGAGCGCCTTCACCGGCGGGTACTTCGGCGGGCCCAGGCCCGGCAGCACCTCGAGCACTTCGTCCTCCCACAGGTAGATCGCCATCGGCATCGAGATGCGCGGAGCGAGGCGCAGCGCGGGGTCGCGCGGAAGGCTGACGCGGTGCGTGGTCGAGGGCAGGAGGTCGTTGGAGATCCGCTGCGCGTAGTCGCCGGTGTTGAGGACGATCGTGCCCGGCGGCGCGGAGAGGCGCACCCACTTCATGCTGGCGCGGTTCAGGACCTGCAGCCCTTCGACGCGCGAGGCCGGCAGGAAGGTGAAGAGGTCGACGTCCTCATGCCCCAGCATCCGGCCGGCGCCGGAGGCTTCGTCCTCGGCGCTCAGCGGCGGGTAGTAGTTGAGCCGCTGCCCGAAGTTGGTGCCGGTCAGCCGGGCGTCGTAGAGATGCGGGTCGTTCCCGAGGTAGCGCAGGAGGGTCTGCATCACCGGCAGGATCAGCGCCTGGTGCGCGCGGCAGAGCCGGCGGAAGACCGGCTCGAGCTCCGGACGCGGCCAGAAGTCGGCGGCGCGGAAGCCGGAATCGCCGTCCAGGTCGAAGGCGCGGCGGCAGAAGACCCAGCCCTCCACCAGGTCGGGGTGGATGCCGCTGGTCTCCTTGATCGGGAAGTAGCCTTGGTTGACGGAGCCGTAGCGCGCGGCGCGGAAGCGGAGCTTCTCCTCGAGCGGAGTCGCGGTGAAGAGCTCCAGCGTCCGCTCCTCGCACTCGTCGTAGAGCGCGCGGTCGACGCCGTGACCCGAGAGGATCGCGAAGCCGATCTCGTGGAGCGCCTCGCCCAGCTCCTGTGCGAAGAGGGCGCGGTCGGCCTCGCCGCCGCGCAGGAAGCGCCCGAGGTCGCAGGTCCGGATCCGGAAGTCCTCGTCGAACTCCTCGGCGTGGCGCCCCTCCGCCAGGTGGTACGCCTGCTTCTTCTCGACCTGGTCGTAGCGGAGGAACTCGCGGTTCGTCGCCTCGACGCCCTGCGCCCTCCGGTCGTCCATGTCGCGAGGATAATCCCGCGCGTCGATGCCGGTTCTCCTGGACGGCGGCTGCCGCGTGAGCGAGCTTCTCGAGGGCACGCCCGAGGAGCTCGGGACGGTGTTTTCCTATACGCATGCGGGACGCCAGAGCGGCGCGACGGCGATCTCACTGCGGGTGCTCCGCTACACGCCGGGCCGCTCGCCCGAGCTTGGCAACGCCTCCTGCGACGAGGTGCTCTACACGCTGGAAGGTGCCGGCACGCTGCTGATCGACGGGGAGAGGTTCCCGCTGGAGCCGGAGTCCGGCTTCTACGTGCCGCCCGGCTCGCGCTTCGCGATCGAGAACCACGGCCTCGAGCCGCTCACGCTGGTGGGGTCGCGCTGCCCCGATCCCGGCACGCCGCTCGGCTCGGACGCGCGCACGCCGACACGAAAACCGGCGCCCCCGCTGCGGCTCCTCGACCAGGCGGCCGAAGTGACCGGCGACCGCTGGTACCGGGTGATGGTGGACGGGCGGGTTGGTAGCCACGAGGTGACGCAGTTCGTGGGCAGCATCCCGCCGGGGCGCGCGCCGGCGCACTTCCACGAATACGAGGAGGTGCTCTGCATCCTCTCCGGGGTCGGCCGCATGTGGGCCGGCCGCGAGTCGGCGCCCATCGGCCGCGGCTCCTGCATCTTCCTGCCGCGCCACCAGGTGCACTGCGTGGAGAACACCGGCGCGGTGGAGCTGCGCCTCCTGGGCGTCTTCTACCCGGCGGGCAGCCCGGCGGTCCGCTACGACCCGGACTGACCGGATCAACGGTCGACCCCTATCCAAGGTGGGTGGCGGCCCCGGAGCTGCGGCTCTAGACTTCACTCATCTCGGCATCGTCTCGGAGGACGCCATGCTCCGACGCGCGCTCGGTCTCGCCCTGGCCCTCGGTTCCGCCTGCCCGCTCCTCGCGCTCGACCCGCCGCTGACCACGCTGCCCTTCGCCGGCCCCGACGGCGGCGGCGGCTACCAGGACGGCGCCGCGCTCGACGCGCGCTTCTACCAGCCGAGCGCGCTGGCCCGCGACAAGGACGGGAACGTCTACGTCGCCGACTTCACCAACCACGTCATCCGGCTGCTCTCGAACGGCGTGGTCTCGACCTACGCCGGGCGCGCCGGAGCGCTCGGCAGCGCCGACGGACCGCTGGCCGAGGCGCGCTTCAACAATCCCACCGGCGTGGCTCTGGACCCGGCCGGGAACCTCTGGATCGCCGACTTCAACGGCCGCACGCTGCGCCGCGTCCGCGGTGGACGGGTGGTGACGGTGTCCGGGCTGGCCGGCGTGGCCGGCACCGAGGACGGGCCGGGCGCGGCCGGCCGCTGGGGCGGCCCCAACCGCGGCATGCTGTTCGACGCGTCCGGAGCGCTGCTGATCACCGATTCCCGCAACCACGTCATCCGCCGGGTGGAGGAGCGCGACGGCGTCTTCACCGTCACCACGATCGCCGGCAAGGCCGGCAGCGCCGGATCGGCCGACGGAAAAGAGGAAGGGCGTTTCAACAACCCGAGAGGCATGGCCTTCGACTCCCATGGCGACCTCATCGTGGCCGACTCCGGGAACCAGACGATCCGGAGGGTGCATCAGGGCACGATCACCACCATCGCCGGCAAGGCCGGGACCGCCGGCTACAAGGACGACAACGGGACGGCCGCGCTCTTCAGCGATCCACGCGGGGTCGCGCTGGACGACCAGGACAACATCTACGTGGCCGACACCGGCAACAGCGTGATCCGCAGGATCAACCTGGACGGGCGGGTGACGACGCTGGCCGGCAACCAGACGCTCTTCGGAATCCTGGACGGCACCGGCTTGGCGGCGCTCTTCTTCTCGCCGTCGTTCATCCTTCGTGAGACCGCCGGCTCCTTCCTGGTCACCGATCAGGGCGGGAACGCCATCCGGCGGGTGACGCTGGAGGGCGCGGTCACCACCATCGCCGGAACTCCCCCTGGGGCCGGTGTGGACGGCACCGGCTCGGCCGCGCGCTTCCATCGCCCGCAGCAGAGCGCGTTCGACCGGCAAGGCAACCTCTACGTCGCCGACTCGCGCAACCACACGATCCGGAAGATCACGCCGGCCGCCGTGGTCACGACCCTGGCCGGCCTGGCCGGCACGCCCGGGTTCGACGACGGCAGCGGCTCGGCGGCGCGCTTCAACGTCCCGGCCGGCCTGGCTGTCGACAGCGGTGGGAACGTGCTGGTGGCCGATTCCCAGAACCACACGATCCGGAAGATCACGCCTCAGGGCGTGGTGAGCACTCATGCCGGGGCTGCCGGCGTCGCCGGCGGCGCCGACGGCTTCCGCACCGAGGCGCGCTTCAGCTTCCCCATCAACCTGGCCGTCGACGCCGCCGACAACGTCTACGTCACGATGAGCGACACCGTCCGGAAGATCACCGCGGCGGGAGCCGTGACGACGCTGGCCGGCAGCTTCGGGCAGGTGGGTGAGCTGGATGCCACCGGCGCCGCGGCGCGGCTCACGTTCCCCTGGGGGATCACCGTCGACGCGGCTGGAAGCGTCTACATCCTCGCCAACTACACGCTGAAGAGGATCACGCCGTCGGGGACGGTGACCACCATCGCAGGCAAGCCGGGCGTGAACGGACACCGAGACGGGCCGGGCAGCCAGGCGCTGCTCGGCTTCGTCACCGGGATCGCCGTCGACAAGGACGGGACCCTCCTCTTCGGCAACAACCAGACGATCCGCCGTGCCACACCCGACGGCACGATCACCACGATCGCCGGCGTGCCTCTGACCGGCGGCGGCCGCAACGGCACCGGCGCCGACGCGCTCTTCTCCTCGGTGGAGTCGGTCGCCGTCAGCCCGTCGGGGCGCGTCTTCGTGGTCGACAACTTCAACTACAACATCCGCGAGCTGGTGCCGGCCATCGAGGACCGGGCCACCATCGAGGCCTACAGCGGTGCGGTCGGTCTGGCTCGAAGGCTCGACACCGCGCCGCTGACCGCCACCTCCTGGAAGTGGAACGTGCTCGGTCAGCCGCCCGGCCCCGACGCGCGGCTCTCCCCTCTGGCGTCGGCGCTCGTGTCCACCAGCTCCGTCCGGGATCCTCTCTTCACCCCGGTGGCGCCGGGAGATCACCTGGTGCGGCTGACCGCCTCGAGCGCGGCCGGGGCGCGCATCTCCACCGTCCCCTACCTGGCGGTGGCGGCGCCGGCCAGCGTCACGCAGACGGTGCCGATCGTGCTCGACGTCGTCGGCCGCGGCGACGCGCACTTCGAATCCGAGCTGAACCTCACCAATGCCGGCTCCGACCCGGTCACGCTGGAGCTGGCCTACACGGCCTCGATCGGCAGCGGCGGCGGTGGACCGGCCACCGAGACGCTGCCGCCGGGCCGGCAGCTGGTGGTGCCCGACGCGCTCGCCTACCTGCGCGAGAAGGGGTTGGAGATCTCCGGCCCGCCGGCCGGCGGCGCGCTGCGGGTGACGTTCCGCGGCGCCTCGTCGCTGGAGGCGGCCTTCGCCGGCGCGCGCACCACCGCCCCCAGCGGGAACGGCCGCGCCGGTCTGGCCTACCCGGCGGTCGGTGACGCCTCCGCCGGACACAGCGGGCTCTTCGTCTTCGGGCTGCGCGAGACCGCCGCCGACCGCAGCAACCTGGCCATGCAGAACCTCGGCAGCGGCGGGCCGATCACGCTGCGCATCGTGCTCTTCGACGGCAGCACCGGCGCCGGGGCCCAGGCGCTCGACGACATCACCCTCGGGCCCGGCGAGTGGAGGCAGATCGGCTCGGTGCTCTCCAACCGCGGCATGACCAACGGCTACGCCTTGGTGGAGAGGATCGCCGGGGTCGAGCCGTTCTACGCCTACGGCGTCTTCAACGACAACGTCACCAGCGACGGCTCGTACGCCTCGCCCCAGCCCACCGACCGCGCCGCCGAGACTCAGGTGATCCCGGTGCTGGTCGAGACCGCCACCTTCCAGAGCGAGCTGATCCTCAGCAACCCGACCGCGACCGCGCTCAAGGCCGAGCTGACTTACGTGGAGTCGCTGGCCGCGGCGACCGGCGCGCCGGCGACGGTCACCGAGACGCTGCAGCCGTACGAGCAGAAGATCCTGCCCGAGGCGATCGCCTATCTGCGGCAGAAGGGCGCCACGGTGGGGGAGCGCGGCGCCTCGTATGCCGGCGCCCTGGCCGTGGTCTTCCGCAACGCCGCCAGCAACGCCGCGGCGATCGGCTTCGCCGGGGCGCGCACCGGCGCTCCGGCGCCGGGAGGCGGCCAGTACGGACTCTTCTATCCGGCGGTGGGTGTCAGCCGCGCCGCCACCGCCGAGGCCACGCTCTTCGGCCTGCGGCAGGACGGCGAGACCCGCACCAACGTCGCCTTCGTGAACGCCGGAACCAAGGGGGAGCTGGTGCTGCGCTACGAGGTCTTCGACGGCGATGCCCGGGCCTCCGCCGGCAGCGGCAGCGTGACGCTCGGACCCGGCGGCTGGAGACAGATCAACGGCCTCCTGGGAGAGCTCGGCATCGGCAACGGCTACCTGAAGGTCACCAAGGTGTCCGGTGAGGATCCGTTCCTGGTCTACGCCGCCATCAACGACGGCGGCGGCCAGCGCTCAGGCACCAACGACGGCAGCTATGTGGAGATGTCCGCCGTTCGTTAGGCGAAACCCGTAGGCCGTTCCTTGGTCACGTCGAAGGCGCGCTCCAGAGCCAGGCCGGCGCGGCCGAGCGTGCCCTCGTCGAAGAGGCGGCCGATGAGGGTCACGCCGTGCGGGACCCGGCGCGGCTGCGCGAAGGTGGGCATCGGGTTCGCGGGATCGGGCGCCCAGTCGCTGCGCGCCTGGGTCACCTCCACGAAGCCGGCCGGCAGCGTGAGCGACGGGTGGCCGGTCATGTTGGCGATCGTCAGCATCTCGTCGCGCAGCGAGGGGACCAGCAGGAGGTCGACCTTCTCGAAGAGGCGCGCCATCTCCTGCGCGACGGCGCGGCGCATCCGGTCGGCCTGCACCAGGTCGACCGCCGAGAGGAAGCGCGCCTGCCGGAAGGTGTTCGGCCAGGCGTCCGGGACCTGCATCTTCAGCTGGTCGACCGCGCGCGAGAGCGTCAGCTCCTCGAACGCCGCGGCCGCCTCGGCGAAGCAGATGGTGACGAGCGTCGGGTAGGGCCAGTCGGGCAGCGACACCTCGACCGCCGTCATGCCGAGCTGGCGCACGGTCTCCAGCGCCGCGCGGTCCACCGCGGTCGCCGGGCTCTCGTTCATCCAGGCCGGGAGGAAGCCGACCCTCAGCCCCTTCGCCGGCGCCGACGCGTCGAACTCCAGGCGGCTCGGCACGCTGGAGACGTCTCCCGGGTCCGGGCCGCTGATCGCCTGGAGGACCAGGAGCGAGTCCTCCACCGAGCGGGTCATCGGGCCCAGCTTGTCCAGCGACCAGCAGAGCGTCATGGCGCCGGTGCGCGGCACCCGCCCGAACGTGGGGCGGAGGCCGGTCACCCCGCAGCGCATCGCGGGATCGATGATGCTGCCCAGCGTCTCGCTGCCGATCGAGAAGCCGACCAGCCCCGCGGCCGTCGCCGAGCCGGGACCGGCGCTGCTGCCGCCGGCCCCTTCCTCCAGGAGCCAGGGGTTCATGGTCTGCCCGCCGAACCAGACGTCGTTCAGCGCCAGCGCGCCGAGGCTGAGCTTGCCCAGCAAGACCGCGCCTGCCTTGCGGAGCCGCGCCACCACCGCGGAGTCGGCGTTCGGCACGCGGTCGCGGAAGGGCTCGGCGCCGTAGGTGGTGGCGATCCCCTTGGTGTCGAGGAGGTCCTTCACCCCGTAGGGAATGCCGTGCAGAGGGCCGCGGCGCTTGCCGGCGGCCAGCTCGGCGTCGGCGCGGCGCGCCTCCTCGATCGCCTGCTGGCGCGCCAGCGTGATGACGCAGCGGAGCCGCTTGTCGAAGCGGTCGACGCGCTCCAGGTAGATGCGGGTGAGCCGCTCGGAGGTCAGCTGGCGCGCTTCGATCCAGCGCGAGAGCGAGGAGACCGGGGCGAAGGCGATGTCGTCGTCGCGCTTCGGAAGCGGCGCCCCGGTGCCCCGGCTCCGGACGAAGAGGTTGCGCGCCGGGCCTGCCTTCACGCCGGGGAGCGCCGGGGTCCACTGCGTCGCCGGCGCCAGCGAGTCGTCCAGCCGCAGCTTCCGCGGGCCGCTGCGGCGCTCCATGGTGCCGGCCATGGCGCGGCGCCAGTTGCCGGCCGCCTGGGCGCGCTCGGCCGGTGTGAGGCTCACCTGCACGAGCTTCTCGGCCTCGGCAAGCGTCGCGGTCGTGACCTCCGGGCCGACCGGCGGCGCGGTGCCGAACGCCGGAGGCATCCCGGCCGGCGGCGTCGCCGGCGGCTCCTGGCTCGCGGAGACCGTGCGCGCCGAAGCCGCGGCTCCCACGAGGCCGGCAGCGGTCTTGGTCAGGAACTCCCGTCGCGATCTCGGCATGCGCCGAGTATCGCGCCCCTGGGTCTTACTCGGCCAGCACGCCGTCCACCAGCTCCGGCAGCACCGGCGCGGGGAAGCGCAGAAGCACCTTGGAGCCGCCGCCGAGATCGATCGCCAGCGACTGGTCGGCGCCCTCCTCGCTCTGCTGCAGCCAGACGCCTTGAACGCTCTTCATGACGCGGGTCAGGGTGGCGCCGTGGGGTTCGCCGAGCAGGAGCTCGACCTCGTTCGGGCCGCCGGCGGTGGCGGCGATGAGCGGGACGCTCTGAGCCGAGACCTCGTCGCCGAGCACGGGGTCGAGCAGCTCGACGTCCACGAGCCAGCCGCGGTGCACGGCGGTGAAGCTGTCCAGGAAGGCGGACCATTCGTGGCGGGGAATCTCGCGGGTGGGCATGGTGCCTCCTTTCAGACCCCGAAGGGATAGGTCTCCGCCGGCTCGCCGGCGTCCCAGCCGGAGCTCCGCTCCAGCGGCTCGAGCGCGCGCGTCTCGTCGAGGTGGATCACCACGTCGAACTGCTCCGGCAGGAGCGCGCTGAAGTAGTGGCTCTGGCGTTCGGTCTGGGGCCGGTAGATGACGCCGATGGCCCGCGTCAGGCGCGGCTCGCGCAGCGCCTCGGCGGCCTCGCCGCCGGCGGTCAGGGGAAGCGTGAAGCGCGGCAGCCCGGCGCGGTGGAGGAGCTCCTCGTAGCTGCCTGGCAGCGCCGGCCGGACCCGCATCCGGCGGGCCGGTGTGTCCCAGTCGGAGGCGGCGGTGACGCTGCCGGTGTAGGTGCTGAAGCCGATGAGGAGCGTCTCGTCGGGGTGCTGCGTCCGGACCAGCTGCCCGACGTTCCACTCGCCGGCGGCGCCCATCTCGGTGGCGCGGGCGTCGCCCAGGTGCGAGTTGTGCGCCCAGACGACGACCCGGGACCGCGGGCCGCTCCGGTCCAGATGAGCCACCAGCGCCTCGAGCGTGTCGGCCATGTGCCGGTCGCGCAGGTTCCAGGTGGAGACGCGGCCGCGGAACATCGAGCGGTAGTACTCCTCGGCGTTCTGGACCAGGCGGGCGTTCTGCTCGGCGGCGAAGTACTCGTCCTCGGCCACCAGCCCGTCGCGGCTGGCGTAGTCGGCGGCCCGGGAGCGCAGCTCCACCAGCTGGCGCACCGCCTCGTCCTCGCAGGAGCTGGCCAGGCTCAGGCTGGCGGCGTAGCCGTAGGCCTGCGCGTCCTCCTTGAAGTGGTCGAAGCAGGCATAACGGCGCCGGGCCCGCGCCGCGCCCTCGGGATCCACCTTCTCCAGGTAGGCCAGCACCGCCTCCATCGAGGCGCGCATGCTGTAGAGATCGAGGCCGTAGAAGCCGGCCTTTTGGGCGGGATCGCCGGCCGCGTCGTTCCACTCCCGCAGCCAGGAGACGAAGTCGCGTACCACCGTGTTGCGCCACATCCAGGACGGGAAGCGGCGGAAGTCGGTGAGCGCCTCTTCCGCCGAGGTGTCGCGGCCGCGCCCGCGCAGGTAGCGGTTGACGCGGGCGGCGTCGGGCCAGTCGGCCTCGGCGGCCACCGCGACGAAGCCGGCCTCGGCAATCAGCCGCTTGGTCAGCTCGGCCCTCAGCGCGTAGAACTCGTGGGTGCCGTGCGAGGCCTCACCGATCAGCACGTAGCGCGCGGCGCGCGACAGCTCCAGGAGCTCGTCGAGCTCGCCGGGCGCGCCGGTCAGAGGACGCGCGCCGGCGCGGACCGCGGCGAGGGGGTGAAGCGCCAGGGCGCTCATCGCCGGGCCGTCTCCAGAGCGGGGCGCGCCGCCGCCAGCAGCGACCTCACCTCCTCGTCCGTGGTCTGGCTGAAGTCCCGGTACCACCGCCCGACACCCTCGAAGGGCTCGGGGGTCTCCACCGCGATCACCTCGTCTGCGGTTCTCGAGAGCGCCTCCACCGTGTCGGCCGGCGCGACCGGCACCGCCACCAGCACCCGGGCCGCTCCTTCCTGGCGCAGCGCGGCCACGGCGGCCTTCATGGTGGATCCGGTCGCCAGCCCGTCGTCGACCACGAGGACGCTGTGCCCGGCGATCGCCGGCGCCGGACGCTCGCCGCGGTAGAGCCGCTCGCGCGTCTCCAGCAGCCGTCGCTCCCTCGCCTCCACCGCCCGCAGCACGTCGTCCCCCACGCCGAAGTAGCCGACCACCTCGTCGTTGAGGACGCGCACGCCGCCGCTGGCGATGGCGCCCATCGCCAGCTCCTCGTGTCCCGGCAGCCCGAGCTTCCGGACCAGGAAGACGTCGAGCGGCAAGTCGAGCGCCGCCGCCACCTCGTAGGCCACCGGGACGCCGCCGCGAGGCAGCGCCAGCACCAGCGGGTCTGGGCCGGTGGGGAGCTTCTTCAGGCGCGCCGCCAGGCGCCGGCCGGCCTCGCGCCGGTCGCGGAAGAGGCTCACGGTTCCCTCGGCGGCGAGGTCAGGTGCCGGGTGAACCAGCGTAAGGCGAGCTCGGCGACGGTCTCCAGCGCGCCCGGCTCCTCGAAGAGGTGCGTCGCCCGGGGCACGACCGTGATCTCCTTGTCGCAGCGCAGCCGCGCCAGCGCCTCCTCGTTGAGCTCGAGGACGACGGCGTCGCGCTCTCCGACGATCAGCAGCGTCGGGGCGAGCACTCTCTCGAGACGCTCGGCGGCCAGGTCGGGCCGCCCGCCTCGCGAGACGACCGCCTGGACCTGCGTCCCGAGCTCGGCCGCGCCGAGCAGCGCGGCGGCCGCGCCGGTGGAGGCGCCGAAGTAGCCGATCTGGCGGAAGCGCCCGCCGGCGGCCACCCAGCGGGTGGCCTCGACGAGGCGCAGGGCGAGGAGGTCCACGTCGAAGCGGAGGTGTCCGGTGTCGAGGTCCGCCTGCTCCTCCTCGGGCGTGAGCAGATCGAGGAGCAGCGTGCCGAGCCCCGCTTCGTTGAGGTGCCTGGCCACGTAACGATTGCGCGGACTGTGACGGCTGCTGCCGCTGCCGTGGGCGAAGAGGACCAGGGCGGTGGCCCGCTCCGGAGCCTGCAGGTCACCGATCAGGGTCTTCGAGCTGGAGGGGATCCGCACTTCCTGGCGTGCGGCGTCTTCGACGGTGCTTCTCATGACCGTGCCCCGGCGCCTGCGGCACCGGGCTCCACTCGATAAGACGCAAGCTCCGTTCCGGAAAGAGACGCCTTAGGATGCCTGTATGCGATATGCGTTCCGGTGTCTGCTGCTCGGGCTCGTCGCGGCGGGTGCAGCGTTCGGGGCCGTGGATCCCGCGCTCTTCTCCGAGCTGAAGTGGCGCTCGCTCGGGCCGTTCCGCGCCGGGCGTGTGCTGGCGGTGGCCGGCGTGCCGGGGGAGCCGAGCCGCTTCTACTTCGGCTCGGTGAACGGCGGCGTCTGGGAGACCGACGACGCCGGGCGCACCTGGCGTCCGCTCTTCGACGGGCAGCCCATCGCGACCGTCGGCGCGCTGGCGCTGGCGCCTTCGGACCCGAAGACGATCTACGTCGGGACCGGCGAGGCCGACATGCGCGACGACATCTCCCAGGGGGAAGGCGTCTACAAGTCGACCGACGGCGGCAAGAGCTGGGCGCACGCCGGCCTCCCCGACAGCCAGCAGATCGGGCGGATCCTGATCCACCCGCGCGATCCGAGCCGGGTCTTCGTGGCCGCGCTCGGTCACCCCTACGGCCCCAACGCCGAGCGCGGCGTCTTCCGTTCCGAGGACGGCGGCCGCACCTGGAAGAAGGTCCTGTACCGCGACGAGGCGACCGGCGCGATCGACCTGGCCTTCAAGCCGGGCGACCCGAGCGTGGTCTACGCTTCGCTCTGGCAGACGCGGCGGCCTCCCTGGAACGTCTACCCGCCGTCGAACGGACCCGGCAGCGGCCTCTTCAAATCGACCGACGGCGGCGACAGCTGGAGCCCGCTGAAGAACGGGCTGCCGGCCGAGCCCGGGAACATCGGGCTCGGTCTCTCCCCCAACCGGCCGGAGCGCGTTTACGCGATGGTCGACGCGGGCGAATCCGCGGGCGGCCTCTACCGATCCGACGACGAGGGGGCGACCTGGACCCACGTCAACGGCGACCGGCGCCTCTGGGGGCGCGGCTGGTACTTCGGCAACGTGGTGGTCGAGCCGCGCGACGCCGACCGGCTCTACGTCTGCAACACCTCGCTCTACCTCTCGACCGACTCGGGAAAGACGTTCACACCGGTGAAGGGGGCGCCCGGCGGAGATGATTATCACGACCTATGGATCGATCCGGCCGAGCCGCAGCGGCGCATCCTGGCCAGCGACCAGGGGGCGGTGGTGTCGCTGAACGGCGGGGCGACCTGGAGCTCCTGGTACAACCAGCCGACCGCGCAGATCTACCGGCTGGCCGTCGACAACCGCTTCCCCTACTGGGTCTACGGCTCGCAGCAGGACTCCGGCGCGCTGGCCGTGCCCAGCCGCACGTCGGTCATCGACGGCATCAACGCCTCTTACTTCAAGCAGGTCACCGCCGGCGGCGAGAACGACACGCTGGCGCCCGACCCGCGCAACCCCGAGCACGTCTTCGGCGGGCGGGTGGAGATGCAGGACCAGACGACCGGCCAGACGGTCACGCTGAGCGCCACGCTGGCCCACCCCGACTTCTACCGCTCGGTCTGGACGCTGCCGCTGGTCTTCTCGCCGCGCGACCCGAAGGCGCTCTACTTCGCGAACCAGCGGCTCTTCCGCACCACCGACGAGGGGCGGAGCTGGACGCCGCTGAGCCGGGACCTCACCCGTGAGGACCCCGGCGTCCCCGCCAACCTCGACGCCTCCTCGGCCGCCAACGACGGCGGCGTGGGACCGCGCCGCGGGGTGATCTACGCCATCGCGCCGTCGCGCACCGCCGACCGCGACCTCTGGGTCGGCACCGACGACGGGCTGGTCTGGAGGAGCCGTGACGGCGGCGCGCACTGGAGCGACGTGACGCCGAAGGCGCTCACACCCTGGTCGAAGGTGACGATGCTGGAGGCGTCGCACTTCGATCCGCAGACGGCCTACGCCGCGGTCGACCGCCACCGGCTGGACGACGTCGCGCCCTATCTCTACCGCACCCGCGACGGCGGCAAGAGCTGGACGCTCTCGGTCAGCGGCATCCCGCGCGGCAGCTTCCTGAACGCGGTGCGTGAGGACCCGGCGCGGCGCGGGCTCCTCTACGCCGGCACCGAGAAGGGGGTCTACGTCTCCTTCGACGACGGCGACAGCTGGCAGCCGCTGCAGTCGGGCCTGCCGGTCACCTCGGTGCGCGACCTGGTGGTGCACGGAGACGACCTGGTGATCGGCACCCACGGGCGCGGCTTCTACGCGCTCGACAACGTCGCGCCGCTTCGGCAGGCGGCCGCGGTCCCGGCCGGCGCCGCCTTCCTCTACGCACCGGCGCCGGCGGTGCGGTTCCGCCCGGCGGGCTTCACCGGCACGCCCTTCCCCAAGGACGAGCCGATGGCGCTGAACCCGCCCTACGGCGCGGCCGTCGACTACCTGCTGCCGGCGAACGTCCAGGGGCCGGTGACGCTGGAGATCCTGGACGCGCGCGGCCGTCCGGTGCGCCGCTACAGCAGCGCCGACGAGCCGCGGCCGCTGAGCCGCTCGGAGAGGCGCCTCTCGCCGGAGTGGATCGGTCCCCGCCCGCGGCTCTCGGCGTCTCCCGGCATGCACCGCTTCCACTGGCCGCTGCGTTACCGCGCGCCGCGCGCTCTCGGGCAGGGCAACGCCTACGCCGACGGCGTCTGGGCCGCGCCCGGCCGTTACACGGTGCTGCTGACCGCCGGCGGTGCCCGCCTGACGCGCCCGCTGGTGGTGAAGCCCGACCCTCGGCTGCGCCTGGCTCCCGAGGCCTACGCGCGCCAGCTCGCGCTGGCCCGCCGGGTGGAGGCGGCGCGCGAATCGGTCGCACGGGCGACGCAGGAGGACGAGGCCCTGCACAAGGGTGTGCTCGAGCGGCTGCGCGAGGCCGACGCCACGCTGGCCGAGCGGCTGCGGGAGCTGGACGCGCGAGCTCTCGCGCTCTCCGAGCGCGCCGAGCCCAACGCGCGCGGCGGCGGGCCTCCGGCGAAGCTTCTGACCGGCCTGCGCTTCCTGGAGGAGGCGCTGGGGGCGCTGGAGGCCGCGGTGGACGGCGCCGACGTCGACCCGACGCCCGACGCGCGGGCCGGCCTCGCCAGGGCCGAGGCCGACCTGAAGGGCACGCTGGCGAAGTGGGAAGCGCTCAAGGCGCGCGAGCTGGCCGCGGTGAACGCGGCTTTGGTTCAGGGGGGCAGGAAGCCGATCTCCGTCGAACCCGCGGCTGAGTAGACTCCCCAGCCATGCCTGACATGACGCGACGTGACCTCCTCGGCGCCGCCGCCGCTTCGGCGGCCGCCTACGCGCTGCCGCGCTCCGCCGATGCCGCCGACGAGCTCGCACCCGTCTACGCCGAGATCGGCAAGCGGCACGGCGAGGCGGTCCAGCGGCTGCAGAACTGGATCCGCCATCCCGCGATCGCCGCCGAGAACCGGGCCATGGACGAAGGGTGCGAGCTGATGATGACGCTGGCCCACGAGGCCGGCTTCCAGAAGGTGCAGCGCCTGGCGACCGACGGCCACCCCGGAGTCTTCGCGACGCTGGACGCCGGCGCCAGGCGGACGGTCGGCCTCTACTTCATGTACGACGTCAAGCAGGTCGACCCGGCCGAGTGGTCCTCGCCGCCGTTCGACGCCGCCATCGTGGAGAAGGCCGGCTTCGGCAAAGTGGTGATGGGGCGTGGCGCCGTCAACCAGAAGGGCCCGCAGGCCGCCTGCCTGGCGGCGTTGCACGCCTACAAGGGGGCCGGCCGCAAGCTGCCGGTGAACCTGGTGCTGGTGGCCGAGGGCGAGGAGGAGATCGGCTCTCCGCACATCGCCCAGCTCGTGCGCCGCCCCGAGGTGATCGCCGCGCTGAAGGGGTCGATGGGCGTCTTCATGCCGGGCGCGGGGCAGGACCCCGACGGCTCCACGCAGGTGTCGCTCGGCGCCAAGGGCGTGGTCGAGCTGGAGCTCGTGTCCAGCGGCGCCAAGTGGGGGCGCGGCCCGAAGAAGGACGTCCACTCCAGCAACCGGGCGCGGCTCGACAGCCCCTCCTTCCACCTGGTGCAGGCGCTGGCCACGCTGGTGACCGCCGACGGCGATCCGGCCATCGACGGCTTCGCCGACGCCGCGCTGCCGCCCACCGCGGCCGAGAAAGCGCTGCTCGACGCCGCGGCGCAGCGCATCGACGAGGCCACCGCCAAGCGCCTCCTCTCCGCCGACCGCTGGGCCCACGACCTCCCCTGGCGCGCCAGCCTGGAGCGCTTCGTCTTCTCCCCGACCGTGAACATCGAGGGGCTGGTGGGCGGCTACACCGGGCCGGGCGGCAAGACCGTGCTGCCGACCCGCGCGGTGGCCAAGCTCGACCTGCGCCTGGTTCCGAACATGACGCACGCCGGCGCGGTGGCGGCGCTCAAGGCGCACCTGGCCAAGCGCGGCTTCGGCGACATCGAGGTGAACGTCAGCGGCGGCTACGACCCGACCGCCACCTCGGCCGACAGCGCGCTGATCAAGGCGGTGACGGCGGTCTACAGGCGGGCCGGCCTCGACCCCTTCCTCTGGATCCGCAACGCCGGCTCCTACCCCGGCTTCGTCTTCACCACCGAGCCGCTGAAGCTCCCCTCCGGGCACTTCGGCCTCGGGCACGGCAGCGGAGCCCACGCGCCCGACGAGTACTACGTGATCGAGTCGACGCGCCCGAAGGTGCTCGGCTTCGACGGCGCGGTGCGCTCGTTCGTCGACTACCTGGAGGAGCTGGCGCGGATCGCTTGACCCGTATCATCGGCCGACACACGTGAACCGAAGTCGGCCGGAGGGGTCCCTCGAGCCCGGAGCTCTCCTCGGGCGCTACCGGCTCGTGGCCAAGGTGGGCGCCGGAGGCATGGGAGAGGTCTACCGCGCCTACGACACCGCGCTGGAGCGCGAGGTGGCGGTCAAGATCCTGCCCGCCGACATGCTGGCGACGCCCGACCGGCGCCGCCGCTTCGAGACCGAGGCCAAGAGCGCGGCCAACGTCTCGCACCCGAACCTGGTGGCGGTCTACGACGTCGGCGAGAGCGGCGGCGTGCCGTACATCGTGCAGGAGCTGATCCGCGGCGAGACCGTCAGCCAGCTGCTGGCCCGCCAGGGGCCGCTGCCGGTGGAGCGGGTGGCCGAGTGGGGCGCGCAGGCGGCCGAAGGGCTGGCCAAGGCGCACGACGCCGGCATCGTGCACCGCGACGTGAAGCCGGGGAACCTCATCGTCGACGAGGACGGGCGGGTGCGCGTCCTCGACTTCGGCCTGGCCAAGTTCCGTTCGCGCTCGCTGGCCGACGGGGCCGCGGAGACCGAAGCCGGTCTGGTCGTCGGCTCGGTCCACTACATGAGCCCGGAGCAGGCGATGGGGCGCGAGCTGGACGCCCGCTCCGACGCCTTCGCGCTCGGCATCGTGCTCTACGAGATGGCCACCGGGAGGCGTCCCTTCGAGGGGGATTCGACCGTCGAGACGATGCACCGTATCGCCTACGAGTCGCCGCGTCCGATCCAGGCCGCCGATCCGCCGCTGCCGCCGGCCTTCGTGACGATCCTGGAGAAGGCGCTGGAGAAGCTGCCGGAGGACCGCTACCAGTCGCTGCGCGAGATGGCGGTCGACCTGCAGCGTCTGAAGCGCCGCCCGGGCAGCGCCTCGACGGCGCTGCAGCCGCAGCTGGCGGCCGGCGAGCCGACGCGGCAGCTCGCGTCCGGCGCGCAGCCCAGGACGTTCCGCCGCCGCCGTCGCCGGCTGCTGCCGCTGGCGGTGACCGCGGTCGCCGCCGGGGCGTTCCTGGCGGCGGTGGTGGTCGCCTCGCGGCGGCTGCCACGGGTCCAGCCGCCCAGCGCCACGCGCTTCCTGGTGCAGACCGACAGCTGCGAGGAGACGCCGGTCTACGCCCCCGACGGACACGCCTTCGCGTACGCCAGCAACGAGCACGGCGACTACGACGTCTATTACCGGCTGCTCTCGGGCGGCTCGCCGGTGCGCCTCACCTCGTCGCCGGAGGACGAGCGCGACCCCTGCTTCACGCGTGACGGCGCGACTCTCTACTACACCAGGGGCGACCCTCAGACCGGCGGGATCTGGGCGGTGGCGGCCCTGGGCGGGACGCCGCGGCGGATCCTCGACCGCGGCGATCAGCCCAGCTTCGATCCCGACGGAGGGCGTCTCCTCTACCGGCGCTGGGACGGGGGGCGCAGCGCGCTCTACCTGGCGCGGCCCGACGGCTCGGAGGCGCGGGCGCTCTTCACGCCCGAGGCCGGCGAGGTGCTGGGAGCGCGCTTCTCGCCCGACGGGCGCAAGGTGGCTTTCCTCTGGCGCGAGGCCTATCCGGGCGCGCTCGGCGACCTCTACACCATGCCCGCCGGTGGGGGCGCCCCGGAGCGGCTGACCCGCGACCGCAAGGACGTCTGGGGGCACGTGGAGTGGCTGCGCGGCGCTCGCGCCGTCCTCTACGGCGCGGTCCGCACCGGCGGCGCCAACATCTGGATGGTCGGGGCTCGCGGCGGCGAGCCGACGCCGGTCTCCGGCGGCAGCGGCTGGCTCATCTCCCCCAGCCTCTCCCCGGACGGCCGCTCGCTGCTGGTGCAGACCCAGCGGGACCTGTCCGACGCCTGGGAGTTCTCGCTGCCCGGCGGCGCCGCGCGCCCGCTCACCAGGGCGGGAGTCGTCTGGGCGCCGCTCCGTCTTCCCGACGGCCGGCTTCTCTACGGCGACTGGGCGCGCCAGGAGGAGGAGCTCGACCTCTACGTGCAGGAGGCCTCCGGCGCGCGCACCCTCATCGGACAGGGCTCGAACCCGCGCGCCTCGGCCGACGGCAAGCACGTCTACTGCTCGGTGGCCAGCGGCGGCGGCCGGCGCGGGCTGACGGCGCTGGAGGTGGACGGCGGACCAGCGCGCCGGCTCACGCAGCCGGCCGGCATCGACGAGTATCCCGACCCGACGCCCGACGGAACCGGGCTCGTCTTCTGCCGGTCGGCGCCGAAGGGGAAGAGCAGCGAAGAGAGCGGCGTGCTGCTCCTGACGCTGGCCGGCGGCCGCACCCGCACGCTCTTCAGCGGCGACGCCATGAGCTCGCGCGGCGGCGCCTCGGCGGTCGTCTTCCAGAGCTGCGCGGCTCCGCAGGGGTGCGGCGTCTACGCGGTGCCCTACGGCGGCGGACCGGCGCGCCGCATCGTCCCCGAGGGGCGCTGGCCGGCGCTCTCGCCCGACCGGAAGACCGTTTACGCACTCATCGGACCCAAGGCACGCCCCGTGCTAGTGAAGACCCCGATCGAAGGGGGGCCGGTGACCACGGTCTTCGAATTCAACCCGCAGCGCGACCCCAGGTTCTGGGCGGTCTTCACGGTGGACGTGAGCGCCGACGAGCGCTCGGTGGTGGTGACGCACCAGCGCAACGACGACGACATCGTGCTCCTGGAAGGGGTGTTCCGGTGATCCGTAGCACGCTTCCGGACGGCCTGGGGAAAGGACTTGCGCCCTTTGCACCGGGGTGGCATAGTGCCCGTCGCTCGTCGCAAGCCGAGTAGCCAAGGTATGCCAGGTGGAAGCCCCGTGAGTGTCCCGAGACCCCGGAAGTCCTCCCGTCCCCTCGCCGCGATCCTCGTCGCCTCTCTCCTCACGTTCGGCTCGGTCGCCGCCCAGGCGCAGCAGCTCCAGGACGGCTCGACCGCTCCCCGCGCACTGCCGATCGGCGTGCCCACCTCGCCGTTGCAATCGGCGGTGAAGTCTTTCACCGGCGAGATGGTCCTCTACGGCTCCGACTCCGTGGCCCTGCTGAAGTCGCCGCTCCGCTGGGACCACAACGACTGGGCGACGTTCGGCGGCGCCGCCTTCCTCGTCGGCGCGCTCTTCATGGCCGACAAGGATGTCCACGATTACGCGCAGACCCACCGCACGCCGCTCAGCGACGGCGTCGCCGACGTCACCAAGCGGTTCGGCCTGGAGTACGCCTACGGCATCCCGATCGCGATGACCGCCGGCGGCATCGTCTTCAAGAACGAGCGGGTGCGCGACACCGGCCGCGATGCGCTGGAGGCCGCGCTCATCAGCGGCCTCCTCACCAACGCGGTCTTGAAGCCGCTGATCGGCCGCAACCGCCCCGAGGAGACGAACGGCGAGACCTCGTACCGCTTCCTGCGCAGCGACGCCTCCTTCCCGTCCGGGCACGCGACCCAGGCGTTCGCGGTAGCCTCGGTTTTCGCGGCGCGCTCCAAGGGTTGGGTCGTGCCGACGATCTCCTACACGCTGGCCACGATCGTGGCGCTCGACCGCATGAACGACGACCGGCATTTCTCGAGCGACGTGCTCGCCGGGGCGGTCATCGGCACCGCCGTCGGGCAGTTCATCGTCAAGCGCCACGCCCGCCCCGAGGACCCGGTGCCGACCACGAAGCTGGAGCTGGTGCCGATCGGCGGCGGCCTGGCGATGAAGCTCAGTTTCTAGCGCGGCCGTCTTCCGCATGCTCCGGATCGTTGGTCCGGAGGTTGCTGTACATCGTCCGGAGCCGGACGCCAGACGCGTCCGGGAAGACACGCCGATGTGGAAGCGCCTCGAGGCCCTGGCCGACACGCCCCGGATGATCCCGCCGACGCTCTCGGATGCTCTGGCCGAGCTGCCGCTCGGGCTGCGGCTCATCGTGCAGCGCGAGCTGGACGCCGGCAACGCCGTCGCCGACGCGGGCCACTTCTTTCCCGCCGGCCCGCTGGGCGCCTGCGTGCGGATGGCGCGCCCGTTCGCCTCGGCGTCGCATCCACTGCCGCGCGGGGTGGTGCACCGGGTCAGCCCGGAAGGCGCGCTCTGGACGGCCGAGTTCTCGGACGAGCAGCGCAGCTGCTTCGTGGTCGACACCGCGCCGGCCGCCTCGCTGCCGCGCCACTTTTCCGAGAAATACACCTGCCTGCTCGACCTGAAGGGGGAGACGCTCACCTACGAGGAGCCTTCTCGCTCGGTCACCATGGTCTGCACGCTCGGCGAGGGCTACCGCATCTACGTCGGGACCATCGAGGAGTGGATCTACCAGAACGGACACCGCGTGCGCCTGAACGCGCCGGAGCGTCTGGAGGTCGCGCGCCGTGTCGCCCTCTACGGCCGGGACCAGCAGGGCGTCGAGATCGACGTCGAAGACTGAACCCTGTTGACAGCGATGCCGCGCGGGTCGCAGGCTGTATTTGCGCGAGGCGTTCGCCCGCGCCAACGAACACCCGCCGGGAGCGTCGAGCCCCGGTGAAAGGAGCGGCATCATGCATCCAGGCTTTCTCTCTTGGTGGCTGAAGGAGGGCCGCGGCTGCGGCTCGCGTCCGCACGTGGCCGCGGTCGGCGTCGGCTTCTGTGAGACCGGCATCGGCGAAGGGTTCCGCGCCGCGGCGGAAGAGGCCGGCGGCTTCCCGGGCGGTCCCTTCGGGGTCCGGCGTCCTCTGCGGTTCCTGGCCTACAAGCTCGACCTCGACGAGACGCAGGTGGGGCAGCTGGCCGAGATCCTCGACGAGCTCAAGACCGAGCGCGCCCAGGCCGCGGTCGACCAGCGGCGCACCACCTCCAGCGTGGCCGACCTCTTCGCGGCGGCCTCCTTCGACGAGGCCAAGGGCTCCGAGGCGCGCGACGCCAAGGTGAAGAGCGCACAGCGGCTGGCGGACGCGCAGGCTCGCGCGCTGCGGCGCCTGCACGCGCTCCTGAACGAGGAGCAGCGCAAGACGTTCGCCTACCTGCTCCGGACCGGCGTCATCGCCATCTAGGTCTCCGACGGCGCGGGCGCGGGAGTCATGAGCTCCCGCGCCCGCGGTTTTGTGACGCCCGTCGCACCTGTGCCGGCGCTCCCGAAAAACCCTATTGCGCAGTTCCTGTGTTCCGCTAATATCTCCCCGCCGTGTTCCGGATTCTCTTCCTGGGGTCCTCCCTACTTGCCACCACTCTGAACGTGCCCCCTCCCTCGGCAATCGTTCAGGAGGAGCGTCCCGCGCCTGTCCAGCGGCCGGCCCTCCCGATCGCCCTGCAGCCCCTGGGAGACTGCGACGCGCCGCAGCTGGAGAACCTGGCGGCGCACCTCCGCACCATGCTGCCGCTCGAGGTCACGGTGCTGCCGGCGCAACCGTTGCCGGATGACGCCTACTACGCGCCGCGCAACCGCTACCGCGGCGAGCCGATCCTGGACTTCCTCAACAGCCGCACCGCCAAGACCTTCTCTCACGTCATCGGGATCACCGGCAAGGACATCTCGGTCCGCAAGGGGGACGTGCCGGACTGGGGCGTGATGGGCGTGTCCGAGCTCTCCGGCCGGCCGGGCGTGGTCTCCACCTTCCGTCTCCGGGCCAGCGAGTCCGAGCGCCTGCAGCTGCGGCTGAACCGCGTCGTCACCCACGAGCTCGGTCACACCCTGGGGCTGCCGCATTGCGACTCGGAGCGCTGCGTCATGAACGACGCGCACGGGAGCATCCGCCCGGTGGACGCCACCGACGGCCGCTTCTGCGACCACTGCGCGCGCCTCCTCGCCAGCGTGCTGCCCTCGATCTGAGCTACATCGAGAGCAACCTCGTCCCCGGGGAAGAGGTGCTGCTCCGGCCGCGCTATCACCCGGTGCGGTTCGTCCCCGGCGCGCTGCTGCTCCTGCTGGGTGCCGGCGCCGCGGTCGCGTCGTACCTGCTGCCCGGCGATAGCTCGACGGCTCTCCTCTGGGTCGGCGGGGGGCTCGCGGTTCTCGGACTCGGAACCATCGGAATCCGAGCGCTGGTGGACTCCTTCGACGAGTTCGCGGTCACCTCGGTGCGGGTGATCAAGAAGACCGGCTTCCTGACCCGCCACGTCGTCCAGATCCCCGTCGAGAAGGTGCAGGACCTGAAGCTGGTAGCCACGTTCTGGGGGCGCTGGCTGTCCTACGGTGACGTGATGCTGGAGTCGGCGGGGGAGAGCGCTCCGCTCGTCTTCTCCCGGATCCGGAACCCGGAGCAGCTCCGCAACGTGCTCTTCAGCCGGCGGGCCGTGGAGGGCCTCCCGGCGGTGGCGCCGGTGCGCCGCAGCGTGGAGGAGCGGCTCAAGGAAGCCGACCGCCTTCGCCAGGCAGGACTCCTGAGCGAGGCGGAGTACGAGGCGAAGCGAAGGGAGCTCATCGGCGAGCTCTGAGAGCTCTGAGCTCCCTCCGCCGTGCCGCTGCCACTACTGCCAGCGGCCCTCGACCCAGTAGTAGCGGTTCCCGGAGGCGTTCCAGCGCCCCGGGACCCAGCGCGCGTACGCGCTCGGGCGAGCGGCCCAGTAGCCCTCGACCCAGGTGTACCTCGTGCCGCTCCAGGCCCAGTGCCCCGACATCCAGACGTAGTCCGCCCTCGGCGCGCTGCCGTAGTACTCCACGCGCATCGGCGGGGGCGCCACATCCACGTAGGCGACTCCGGTCACCGGTCCGCTCCTGGTGTAGCCGACGCTCGCGTAGTGGCCGCAGCCGCTGAGAAGCGGGAGCGCGACGAGGATGGCGCTGAGGAGGAGGATGGATCCGAAACGTCTGTTACGCATCCTGGTCTCCTTTCACGCGGCGACCCTTGGGCCGCCTGGAAAGGAAATCGCAAGACGGAGGCCAGCGACGTGAACGGCAAGATCCTTGCCTGAAAAAGAGAGGAGCCGGCAGGGCCTCGGGGGACCTGCCGGCCTGTGCGGGGAGGCGGGCGCCTAGCGGATGCCTGAGAGGAGGAGGAAGGCCCCGTTCTGCGCCACTGGAAGGAGAGGAAGCACGCCTGAACCTGAACGTAGGGCCGGCGCGGATCCGTTCCAATGAGGGATACACCTCATTTTTCGTTGAGGTCCCACCTCAGGGGCGGTAGTCGTCCCCCCAGAAACGGGGAGCTTCCTCCATGAACTCGATGGCCAGGTGGAACGAGCCGTTCTCGTCGCCCGGCAAGGTGCGCACGATCCAGGCCTTCACCTTGGCCTTGGTCTTCTCGTTCACCAGGATGAGGTTGGCTCCGGAGTAGAGCGGCTCGGAGCTCTCCACCAGCGCGCCCTGCGCGTTGATCACCGAAGAGCGCGCCTTCAGCACCCGCTCCCCGAGGAAGAGCTGCACCGGCACCACCGCCGCGATCCGGGGACTCTTGCGACGCTCGAGCATGCCGGAGGATACGGACCGCAGCGTCCGAAGTTACGCCGGCCCGGCCGACCGGAGAGAGAATTGGCGGATGCAGAGCTTCGTGTTCGCCGCCCTCCTCCTCGCCGCCGTACCGCCGACGCCTCCCGCCGCAACCACGGCTCCCCCGGCCGCCGCAGCGGCACCGGCGCCGCGCGACGCGTCGCTCCCGCCGTCGGAGGCCGCCGCCAAGAGCCAGCTGGACAGCACACCGCGCCACGGCGAGCTCCTCGACGTGAAGCTCCCGTCCGGCAAGCCCATGCGCACCTGGGTGTCCTACCCCGAGCGCAAGGACAAGGCGCCGGTGGTGATCGTCATCCACGAGGTCTTCGGCCTCTCCGACTGGATCCGCGGCGTGGCCGACCAGCTGGCCCGCGAAGGGTTCCTCGCCGTCGCGCCCGACCTCATCAGCGGCTTCGGCCCCGGCGGCGGCGGCACCGAGTCGGCTGCCGGCCGCGACGACGTGGTGAAGCTGGTGCGCGGCCTCACGCCGGAGGAGACGCTCCTGCGCCTCAACACCGTGCGCGACTGGGCCTTGAAGCTCCCCGCCGCCGGCGGCAAGAGCGCGGCCATCGGCTTCTGCTGGGGAGGCGCGCAGAGCTTCGCCTATGCCGCCGCGCAGCCGGCGCTGGACGCGGCGGTGGTCTTCTACGGCACCTCGCCGGACGCCGAGCAGCTCGCCAAGGTGAAGGCGCCGGTCCTGGGTCACTACGGCGGCGACGACGAGCGGGTGAATGCCACCATCGAGCGGGCGCAGGCGGAGCTGAAGAAGCGCAACGCGTTCTACGAGCCGAACGTCTACGAGGGGGCCGGGCATGGCTTCCTCCGGCAGCAGGACGGGCGCGAGGGGAAGAACCTCGAGGCCACCAAGAAGGCCTGGCCGAAGACGATCGCCTTCCTGCGCGAGCGGCTCCGCTAGGAGCCGACATCCCGAACGGCTGGCCCTTCGCGGCGCCGCGCGCACCGGCGCCCGCGGTGGACGAGGTCGCCCTCGCCGAGGAGGCGCGCGCTCTCGAGCCCGAGCTCACCTTCGCGTCCCTCACCGCGGCGCGGCTGGCGGAGCTCACCGCCGAGCGAGGCTGCGACCTGATCACCGCGCTGCTGTACGACCGGCTGCTGCGATCGGCGGAGCACGGCGCCTTCATCGCCGAGGTGTCCCGCATCTCCCCCTCGGGACCGCGTCCGGTGGTGCGCGACAAGGTGCTGGTGGTACCTCCGCTACAGCCGGGGATCCCCGGCCTGGAAGCGGGCGACGGGCTCCTGGTGCGCTCGGTGGCGCAGCGGCTGGGGTTCGCGGTGGCGATCGCGAGGCTCTCCCGCACCGGGCTGGTGACCGAGAACGCCGCGGTGCTGCAGCGGCTGCTCGAGGAGGAGCCGTTCCCGGTGGTGGTGGTGTCGAGCGGCCGCGGCTCGGCCGACCTCCGGCTGGCGCTGGAGGAGGAGCCCTCGCTGGCGCGCAAGGTGCGCGTCTGGATCCAGATGGGCGGTCTCCTGCGCGGGAGCCCTCTGGCCGCGGCGCTGCTGGCTGGCTCGTTGCCCAGCCGCCTGCTGCTGGCCGGCCGCCTCTCGCTGCTGCGCGAGCTTTCCTCGGCGCCCGGCTCCCTGCTGGCGCGCCCGTTCCGCGTGCCCAAGGGCCTCAAGGTGGTGAACGTCCTGCCACTGCCGCTGGCCTCGCACCTCAGCGGCGACGCCGCGGCGCGGCACGCCCGCCTCTCGGCGCAAGGGCCGAACGACGGCGCGACGCCGGCGCTCGACTCGCTGGTCCCGCAGGGGCCGGTCCTGCCGCTCTGGAGCGCCGGCCACGACCTGCGCGCTCCGGAGACCGCCGCGCTCCTCTACCGGGTCTTCCTCCACCTGGCGCGACGCGGTGCGCTGGCGCGCGATCGGTGAGAATCGCCGGCGTCATGAGCGAACAGCAGCCGTTCGTCCTCCGCAGCGACCGCGACGGGGTCGCGACGCTGCTCCTGAACCGCGCCGAAACTCTCAACGCGCTCTCCACGGCGATGCTGCAGGCGCTCGAGGCGGAGCTGGCGCGGCTTGCCACCGACCCGGAGGTGCGGGTCGTGGTGCTGGCCGGGGCCGGCCGGCACTTCTGCGCCGGGCACGACCTGCGCGAGATGAGAGCGCACGCCGAGGAGGCGTGGCAGCGCGAGCTCTTCACGCTCTGCAGCCGCGTGATGCTGTCGCTGGTGGGGTTGCCCCAGCCGGTGATCGCCCGCGTGCAGGGCGCGGCGGTCGCCGCCGGCTGCCAGCTGGTCGCCACCTGCGACCTGGCAGTGGCCGCCGAGGACTCCCGCTTCGCGCTGCCTGGCGTGAAGAGCGGCCTCTTCTGCACGACGCCGGGCGTGGCGGTGGCGCGGGTCCTCGGCCGCAAGCAGTCGCTGGAGCTGCTCCTCACCGGCGAGGCCGTGGACGCCCGCACCGCCGAGCGCTGGGGGCTGGTCAACCGCGTCGTGCCGGCGGCCGAGCTGGACGCCGCGGTCGCGGAGCTGGCCGGGCGTGTGACCCGCCACAGCCGCGCGGTGATCGGTCTCGGCAAGCGCCTCTTCTACGAGCAGCTCGAGCGGCCGCTGGAGGCGGCCTACGCGCTGGCGACCGACGGGATGGCCTGCAACATGGGGATGGAGGACGCGGCGGAGGGCATCGACGCCTTCCTGGAGCGCCGCCCGCCGGTCTGGAGGGAGCGGTGAAGGGCGCTCACAATAAGGGTCGTCTCTCCGGCGCGGGGCTTGCGTAGGGGCGGCGATGCACGTGCTTTTCGTCATCCTTTCGTTCCTGGCCGCGCCGCCTTCGCCTCAGGCGAAGGCCCAGATCGACCTCCTGCGGAAGGAGCTCCGCGCCGAGAACCACGAGAAGGCGATCGAGCTCGGAGAGAAGCTGGTCGCGGCGAACCCGTCCTGCTCGATCTGCTACACGTGGCTGGGGCGCAGCTACGGCGGCAAGGCGCTGAAGGCCTCGATGTTCTCGAAGATGTCGATCGCCAAGAAGTGCCGGACCGCCTTCGAGAAGGCCGTCGAGCTCGACCCCACCGGCATGGAGGCGCTGTTCGACCTCCTCGGCTACTACCGCAACGTCCCCGGCATCGCCGGCGGAGGCCTCGACAAGGCGCGGGCGCTGGTGCCCAGGATCGCCGCGGTGCGCGCCTCGCGCGGGCACCTCGCCCAAGCCTCGATCTACGAGAAGGACGAGGACGTCGCCAAGGCGGAGGCCGAGTTCCGGAAGGCCGTCGAGGTGGAGCCGACCGACAGCTCCACGATCGCGAACCTGGCCGGCTTCCTGAATCGGCAGAAGCGACCCGCCGAGGCCATGGAGGTCTGCCGCAAGGCGGCCGCGGCGCACCCCGACCAGCCGCTCTTCCGCTATCAGATCGGACGGGCGGCGGCGATGACCGGCCTCGAGGCCGACGCGGGCCTCAAGGCGCTGGACGAGTACATCGCCGCGCCCTCGCACGACGAGGAGGCGCCCAGCGCCGCCGACGCCCGCTGGCGCCGCGGTCAGATCCTGGAGAAGCTGGGGAAGAAGGCCGAGGCGCGTGCCGAGTACGAGGCCGCGATCGCGCTGGAGCCGGAGCACTCCGGCGCCCGGCGCGACCTCGACAAGCTCAAGAAGTCCTGAAAGAGGGGCGTCCCCCGGGTCTGCCGCCCGGACGGTGGCGCGGTGGAGCCGCGGCCGCCCTGGCCGGCGCCGGCCTGGCGGGCGCCGCGCTGCCGGTCCCCGAGGCGTGCTGCGCGCGCCGCTCCGCCTTCTCCTTGGCGCGGGCCCGCTCCTGCGACTTCCGCGCGCGGATCTCGGCGATGCGCTCGGCGATCGGCACCTCGAAGCGCTCGACCGGCTTGCTGCGGTAGTCGAAGTCGGGCAGCGTCACCCGCGGCAGCCGCCGGCCCACGGCGCGCTCGATGGCGGCGAGGTCCCCCTCCTCCTCCTGGGAGACGAAGGTGAAGGCGTCGCCGGTCAGCTCGGCCCGCGCGGTGCGCCCGACACGGTGGATGTAGTCCTCCGGGACATGAGGGACGTCGAAGTTGATGACGTGGCTGAGCGCCTCGACGTCGATGCCGCGGGCGGCGATGTCGGTGGCGACCAGGACGCGGAACCGCCCCTCCTTGAAGCCGGCCAGGGCTGCGGTGCGCTGCGCCTGGGAGCGGTTGCCGTGGATGCGCTCGCAGGGCAGGCCGTTCCTGGTGAGGAAGTCGGCCAGGCGGTTGCTGCGGTGCTTGGTGCGGGTGAAGACGATGGCGCTCTTGATCTGACCCTTCTCGAGGAGGGCCTTGAGCAGGTGCGACTTCAGCTCCTGGGCGACCGGGTAGACGGCCTGGGTGATGCCCACCGCCGGCGCGGCGCGCCGCTCCATGTTGACGGTGACCGGCTCGTGGAGCATCTGCTTGGAGAGCTCCACGATCGGCGGCGGGATGGTCGCCGAGAAGAAGAGCGTCTGCCGCTTGGTGGGGAGGTGGCGCAGCACCCGGCGGATGTCGGGCAGGAAGCCCATGTCCAGCATGCGGTCGGCCTCGTCGAGGACGAGGATCTCCAGGCCGGCCAGCTTCGCGTAGGGGAAGCGGAAGTGGTCCAGCAGGCGGCCGGGGGTGGCGATGATCACGTCGACGCCGGAGCGGAAGGCGTGCTCCTGCGGACCCATCGCCACGCCGCCGAAGACCGCGGCTCCGGTGAGCGGCGTGTGGGTGGCCAGCTGGTCGAGGTGCTCGGCGATCTGGGCGGCCAGCTCGCGGGTGGGCGTCAGCACCAGCGCGCGGGTGGTGCCGCGCGGCTTGCCGATGAGCTTGTTGAGGATGGGCAGGAGGAACGCGGCGGTCTTGCCGCTGCCGGTCTGGGCGCAGGCCATCACATCGCGGCCGTCACGGGCCGGCGGGATCGAGTCCTTCTGGATCGGGGTGGGGTTGTGGAAGCCGAGATCCCTGACGCCGCGCAGGAGATCGGCATGGAGGCCGAAGGAGGAAAAGGGCATCGTCTGTCTTCTTGTCTTTCTCTGGATTTCGTTACCGGTGGGGATGCGCTCGCGATCCGTGGGGACCTTCGAGGCACCGCCACTATAGCAGTCTCGGTACACTGCCGGCGCCGTGCCGGAGGTCCACTACCGCACCTGCAGTCTCTGCGAGGCGATGTGCGGGCTCGTCATCGAGCACCAGAACGGTCACGTCACTTCCATCAAGGGGGACGCCCAGGACCCCTTCAGCCGGGGTTTCTTCTGCCCCAAGGGCGTCGCCCTGCAGGACCTGCACGAGGACCCCGACCGCCTCCGCAGGCCGCTGCGGCGCACCGCCGGAGGCTGGCAGGAGATCGGCTGGGAAGAGGCGCTGGGAGAGGCGGCCGACGGGCTGCGGGCTGTCCAGCGCGCGCACGGCCGGAACGCGGTGGCCACCTATCTCGGCAACCCGTCGGTGCACGATTACGGCGCGATGATCTTCCTGCCGCTCCTCTGGCGCGCGCTCGGCACCCGCAGCCGCTTCTCGGCGACCTCGGTCGACCAGCTCCCGCACCAGCTGGCCGCGCTGCTGATGTTCGGGCACTCGTTCCTGGTGCCGATCCCCGACGTCGACCGCACCGATTACTTCCTGCTGCTGGGCGGGAACCCGATCGCCTCGGGCGGCAGCATGATGACCGCCGCCGGCATGGGGGAGCGCCTGGCGGCGCTGCGGGCGCGCGGCGGCACGTTCGTGCTGGTGGACCCGCGCCGGACCGAGACCGCGCGCGCCGCCGACGAGCACCTCTTCATCCGGCCCGGGACCGACGCGTTCTTCCTGCTGGCGCTGCTGCGCGAGCTCCTCGAGCTGGGGCCGAAGCTCGGCCGCCTGGAGGCCTTCACCGACGGCCTCGAGGCCCTGCGCCAGGCGTCGCGCGCGACGACGCCCGAGCTGGCCGCCGACCGCACCGGCATCCCGGCCGAGACGATCCGCCGCGTCGCGCGCGAGCTGCACGGCGCCGGCAGCGCGGTCTGCCACGGCCGCGTCGGGACCTCGACCCAGGCCTTCGGCGGGCTCTGCAACTGGCTGATCGTGGCGATCAACGCCGTTACCGGCAACCTCGACCGGCCGGGCGGCGCGCTCTTCACCGCGCCGGCCTTCGACTTCGTCGGAGGCCCCAGGGCGCTGCGGATCGGGAAGGGGGGCTTCGGCCGCTCGGTGAGCCGCGTGCGCGGGCTGCCGGAGTTCGGCGGCGAGCTGCCGGTCGCCGCGCTGGCCGAGGAGATCCTCACGCCGGGGGAGGGGCGGATCCGCGCGCTGGTCACCTTCGCCGGCAACCCGGTCCTCTCGACGCCCAACGGGCGGCGGCTCGACGCGGCTCTGGCGTCGCTCGACTTCATGGTCTCGATCGACCCCTACCTGAACGAGACCACCCGTCACGCGCGGCTCATCCTGCCGCCGACCACGCCGCTCGAGCGCGGCCACTACGACCTCGTCTTCCACGCGCTGGCGGTGCGGAACACCGCGCGCTACTCGCCGCCGCTCTTCCCGCGCCCCGAGGGGGCGCTCCACGACTGGGAGATCCTGCTGGAGCTCAAGAAGCGGCTCGGGCGCGGCGTGGGCGCGGCGCTCCAGGCGCGCCTGCTCGAGGCGCTCGGGCCCGAGGGCCTCCTCGACATCGGGCTCCGGCTCGGCCCGCGGAAGCTGAGCCTCGCCAAGCTGAGGCGGGCGCCGCACGGCCTCGACCTCGGGCCGCTCGAGCCGTCGCTGCCGGGGCGGCTGGCCACGCCCGACAAGCGCATCCGCCTCGCGCCCGAGCCGTTCCTGGAGGACCTCGCGCGGCTGCACGCCAGCGCCCCGGCCAACGGAACGCTGCTCCTCATCGGACGGCGCAACGTGCGCGACAACAACTCCTGGATGCACAACCTGCCGCGGCTGATGCGCGGGAAGACGCGCTGCACGCTGATGGTGCATCCCGAGGACGCCGCCGCGCGCGGCCTGGTGGACGGCGCCGGCGCCGAGGTGATCTCGCGCGTCGGCAGCGTTCGTATCCCGGTGAGCGTGACCGACGAGGTGATGCGCGGAGTGGTCTCGCTGCCGCACGGCTACGGGCACGCGCGCCAGGGGGTGAGGCTGGGCGTCGCGGCGGCGAATGCCGGGGCCAGCCTCAATGACGTGACCGACGAGGAGCTGGTGGACGCCCTTTGCGGCACCGCCGCGTTTAGCGGAGTGCTGGTCGAGGTGCGCGCGGGGTGAGGGAGGTGATTCGGTGAAGAGTGATCGGACGCTCCTGGTACTGGCCTTCGCCTTCCTGGCGGCGGGCTGCGGCCGCGAAATGCCGCCGCCCCCCGCGGCCTCCGCCGCGCCGAAGCGGCCGGCCCATGCCGCCGCCGGCCTCGGCAAGCACCACTTCGAGATCACCACGTCCTCCAAGGACGCGCAGGCGGCGTTCGACCGCGGCCTCACGCTGGCGTACTCCTTCGCGCACCAGGCGGCCGAGGAGGAGTTCCGGAAGGCGGCTCAGGCCGACCCGAAGTGCGCGATGGCCCACTGGGGCATCGCGCTGGTGAACGGCCCGCACATCAACTTCCCGCTGGTGCCCCCCGACAACGCCAAGAGGGCCTGGGAGGCGCGCGCCAAGGCGTTGGAGCTGGCGCCTTCGGCGGGCGAGCGGGAGAAGGGGCTGATCGCGGCGGTGTCGGCGCGCTATGCCGATCCCCAGCCTGGCGACCGCTCCCCCCTGGACCGCGCCTACGCCGAGGCGATGAAGAAGCTCTGGCAGGCGCATCCGAACGACGCCGACCTCGCCACGCTCTACGCCGAGGCGGCCATGGACCTGCGCCCCTGGGACCTCTGGACCCACGACGGCAAGCCGCAGCCGGGCGCCGAGGAGATCCTGGCCACGCTGGAGCAGGCGCTCAAGCTCGACCCGGAGCACCCCGGCGCGAATCACCTCTACATCCACGCCGTCGAGGCCTCGCCGAACCCGGAGAGAGCGGTCGTCTCGGCCGACCGCCTGCGCACGCTGGTGCCGGCGGCCACCCACATGGTGCACATGCCGTCGCACATCTACGCGCGGGTCGGGCGTTGGGACGACGCCGGCCTCTCCAACGCGGCGGCGATGAAGGCCGACGAGGAGTACCGCAAGGCGCATCCCAAGCCGGGCCTCTACGCCATGTACATGGCGCACAACGACCACTTCTACGCCTACGCCGCGATGTCGCAGGGCCGGAGCGCCGACGCGGTCGCCGCGATGCGCAAGATGGTGGCGTCGGTGCCCGAGGAGTTCCTGAAGGAGTACACGGTCATCGCCGACGGCTACATGATCTCGGTCTCCGAGGCTCTGATGCGCTTCGGGCGTTGGGACGAGCTGCTGAAGGAGCCGGAGCCGCGCCCCGAGCTGCCGCTCTCGCGGGCGATGTGGCACTTCACCCGCGCGGTGGCGCTCACGGCGCAGGGGAAGCTGCCGGAGGCGGAGAAGGAGCGCGCCGCGTTCCTGGAGGGCAGGAAGGCTCTGCCCAAGGACGCGGCGTTCGGGAACAACAGCGCCGGCGACATCCTGGCGATCGCCGCCAAGATGCTCGACGGCGAGATGGCCGCCAAGAAGGAGAAGTGGGCCGAGGCCGAAAAGCTGCTGCGCGAGGCGGTGGTGGTCGAGGACTCGCTGCGCTACGACGAGCCGCCCGATTGGATCCAGCCGGTGCGCCACACGCTCGGCGCGGTGCTCCTGAAGGCCGGCAAGCCGGCGGAGGCCGAGGCGGTCTACCGCGAGGACCTGCGGCTCTACCCGGAGAACGGCTGGAGCCTCTTCGGCCTCTCACGCGCGCTGCGCGCTCAGAAGAAGGAATCCGAAGCCGACGACGCCGAGGCCCGCTTCAAGAAGCAGTGGGCGAAGGCCGACGTAATGCTCGGCTCGACATGTTTCTGTCAGCCGGGAGCGTAGTCATGAGTTGAGGGGGGCTCGCGGCGCCCCCCTCAAGCTCCCCTGGCCACGGAATCACAGAGTTTTGGGGCTCCTCGCGATCGCGGCAGGCAACCGGCTACGTCCCGCTGCTGCCTCGCCCCCGCACCTGATGGCCGGCTGTCAGGGGACCCTGTGGTAAGCCGTGAAACTCGCCGAATCCAGCAAATTGATGACCTTGCGGACGCCGTTGATGTTGCGGGTCCGCGCGATGGCCGCGCGGGCGACCTCGCTGTCGCGCACGTGGCCGCGCAGCGCCACGGTGCCGTTGGCGGCCTCGACCTCGATATCCATGACGTTCTTGCCGACCTTGGTCATCAGGATGTGCTTGACCCGCGCCTCCAGGATGGCGTCCTTGAACTCGTTGCCGGTGTCGTCCACCGGGCCCGGCTCCTTGCGCAGTTCCAGGCGGTTCTTGACCTTGCGGATGCCGGGCACCGAAAGGGCGACCTCCTCGGCCAGCTCCTCGGTCTCGCGCGAGTCGACGACGCCGAGCAGCAGCACCCGGTCCCCGATCACCCGCACCTCGATCTGGCCGGCGTCGTCTCCGAGGGTCTTCACCAGACGCGCCTTGACGGAGTCGGCCATCAGGGTCTCCGACGTTCCGGACGCCAGGAGTGAGGGGCCGGCCAGCAGCATCGCCGCGGCCGCCAGCGCCGGGACCAACGAGTAGCGCTTCATCGGATCCTCCTTCGTGCCGCCGAGCGCGGCAACGCGGGGGCGCGCTCCGCACCCCCGCCTCGAAGGCTGCAACCCGTCTGCCATCCGGACCCCCCCTGGGGGCGTGCGGTCCGTCACCGATTGGCGGCGCTCCGGAGAACTTCTGCAGCGCCGTTGAAGGTTCGTTCTCTCTCAGGCCCCGTGTCGCGCGCGCGGCCCGGCGGGTCCGTGCGGCCCTCCCGGTCCCCCGGCGGGCCGGAGGGCCTCGCGGGCGGCCCTGGCGGCCTCCCACTTCGCCTTCTGCTCGGCGGTGAGGAGCGCGGCGAACGCCGCGTCGTAGCCGTCGTGCGCGGCCTTCACCTTCTGGTGGACGTCGTGCCCCTGCAGCACCAGCGCGCCGAGGGCGGCAGCGTCGCGGCTTCCCGATTCCAAAGCGGCGCGCAGCGTTTCGTGCGCGGTCCGCTCCTGCTCCCTCAGCGCGTCGGTGGTGCTGTGGAGCTGCTCCTTGAGCGCCGCGGCCGAAGCCTTCTGCGCATCGCTGAGGCCGAGGTAGCTCGCCAGAGCGTCGCCGTGCTCGCCGTGCGGCGGCGGGCCGGCCGGGCCGCCCAGGGGGGGCGGGCCGCCGGGGCGCGGTTGGGCGTGGGCGCCGGTCGCCGAGAGCATCGTGCCGAAGGCGAGGATGGCGAGGGGTGTGCGGTGGGTCTTCATGTTCGTTTTTCCTTCCACGGACAAGTTAGGGCCTCGCCGGGAGGGAGTCTTCAAGCCGCCGCAAGGCTTCGGTAAGAGATGTAAATCTTCAGCCGGTGAAGCGGTAGCCGAGGCGATGCACCGTGAGGATGTGCTCGGGCTGTCCCGGGTTCGTCTCCAGCTTCTGGCGGAGCGAGGCCACGTGCACGTCGACGGTGCGCGTCATCGGCATCACGTCGTAGCCCCAGACCTTCTCCAGCAGCTCCTCGCGCGAGAGGAGCGCGCCGCGGTGCTCGACGAAGTAGGAGAGCAGCTTGTACTCCAGGCCGGAGAGCGCCAGCGCGCGTCCGGAGCGGCTCACCTCGGCGCGGCGGAAGTCGACCCGCACGTCCCCGAATGCGTAGGTGCCGGGGGTGGGGGCGGAGGGCGCGCGCGCCCGGCGGAAGAGCGCCTCGATCCGCGCCAGGAGCTCCAGCATCTCGAACGGCTTGGTGAGGTAGTCGTCGGCACCCAGCTTCAGCCCCACCACGCGGTCCACCACCTGCGCCCGCGCGGTGAGCATCAGGATCGGCAGGTTCACGCCGAGCTGCCGCAGGTCGCGGCAGACGTCGAAGCCGTTCTTCTTCGGCAGCATCACGTCCAGCACCAGGAGGTCGAACGCGCCACTGCCGGCGTGCTCGACCGCGGCCTCTCCGTCGCCGACCGCCTCCACGTCGTAGCCCTCGGCCCGCAGCCGGTCTCCGATGGTGAGGACGAGGCTCGGCTCGTCCTCCACCAGGAGGATGCGGCGGGCGGCGGCGCTCATGCCCCCTCCGCCGGCGCCGCCGGCAGCCGCACCGCGAAGACGCTGCCGCGCCCGCCCTGCGCCTCCTCCACGCTCACCCGCCCGCCGTGCGCCTCCACGATCTCCTTCACGATCGCCAGCCCGAGCCCGCTCCCCTTCACGCCCGCCTCGGCGCGCCGCCCGCGGTAGAACGGCGTGAAGACGTGCGGGCGGTCGAGCCGGTCCACGCCGGCGCCGCGGTCGGCGACGGCGATGGTCACGCTGCCGTTGCCGCCGGTGGCCTTCAGGCCGATCCAGCGCTCCTCCCCACCGTACTTCAGCGCGTTGTCCACCAGGTTGCGCAGCGCCCGGGTGAGCGCCTCGGCGTCGCCCACGACGCGCAGCCCCGGCGGCACGTCGCGCGACACCTGGGCCGGGCCGTCGGCGAGGAGCGGCGCGCAGCCGGCGAGCGCCGCGTCCACCAGCGAGGCCACGTCGACCGGGTCGCGCCGGTAGAGCCGGCGGCCCGAGCGGATGCCGGCCATCTCCAGCGCCTCGGCCAGGAGCTGCGACAGCCGCCTTCCCTCGCTCTCGATCACCGCACCGTAGCGCTTCACCTGCTGCGGATCGGCGACCACGCCGTCCGCCAGGTTCTGCGCCGCCGAGCGGATGGCGGCCAGCGGCGTGTTCATCTCGTGCGACACCCCGGCCACGAAGGTGACCTGCTGGGCGGCCAGCCGGCGCTCGCGCCGCGTGGCCTCGACCAGCAACCCGAAGCTGGCGGCCAGGAGGAGCAGCACGCCGGTCCCCAGAGCCAGGTTGCGCCGGCGCGCGCGCGCCACCGCGGCCTCCAGGGAGCCGTCCCGGTGCGCGACCGTCAGGCGCCACTGCGGGCTCGCCGGCGGGACGCCCGGCCGGCCGGCTCCTTCGAACCGGAGCTCCGGACGATCCACCGGCCGCGGCGCGTACATCGGCAGCGTGAGCTCCACCGGACCGGCGCCCGCGCCGGCGCCGGGGTCGGAGCTCCAGACGGCGCGGCCGAGCGCGTCGCTCACGGTGGCGATCCACTCCGTGCCTTCGCCGAAGCTCTGCTCGAACAGCCGCGGGAGGAGGCGCCCGGTCGTGGTCGCGCCGTCGAGGAGGACGATGACCATGCGAGGGACGTGCCCCGGGGGCGACGACTCGTGCGGTGTCAACGCTCGCGGCCCGAACGGCACCGCCAGCGCCGGAGTCTCGCCGGCCAGCACCACCGGGCGCGGCCCGGGGTGAGGTCCCCTTTCGGAGAGCAGCGCGCGGAGCTCGCCGAGCTCGGCCGGCCAGGCGATCGGCTCCAGCGCCGGCCCGCGCGGATCCAGCCGCTGGAGCGTGCCGCCGGCCAGGTCCGCCAGCAGGAGGCCGCGCACCAGCTCGGGCACGGGCGCCTCCTCGTTCCAGCGCGAGAGCAGCCGCGCCAGCACCGCCGCCTCCTCGCCGGGCGCCGGCGGCGCCGCGTGGAAGATGGCGAAGGCGCGGGTCAGCTCGCGGTCGAACTCGCGGGTGAAGCGATCGCCGGCGGCGCGCAGCCCCGCCTGGCGGCGCTGCCGGTCCGCGTCGCCGAGCTCCGAGACCCAGCGGTGCTGCAGCCAGGCCAGCGCGGCGAGCAGGGAGAGGAGCAGCGCGGCAGCCGCATATCCGAGGAGTCCGTTCCGGGTCGCCACACCCGGAAGTGTTGGACGCGCACCGCTTGTTGACAAGGTGAGCCGCCGCGAATTTACAGCCCTTACATCCGGTCGCGCGAGGCAAGCCCGTCTCATGACGTGATGCCATGGAGGCGCGGCTCCAGCCGATGGCACGGGGACTCCATTCCAAGCGTGATCGTCCGCATCGAAAACGAACAACATCGCTTGTTCTCAGTTCGGAGCTTCCTGGCATGACTCATGCGCTACAGGAGACACCACAGCCGGAATGGCTGAACGAAATCAGGAGGACATGACAATGGCCGGAATCAGCCGTGGAGAGATCCAGGACCTTCTCAGCAAGTTCGCGACGAACAACCCCAAGTACCGCGAGTCCCTGCTCAAGGACCCCAAGAGCATCCTCGAGAAGCAGTTCAACACCTCTCTCCCCGCCGGCATGCACGTCAAGGCCGTCCAGGAGACCGCCGACACGATCTACGTGGTCGTGCCCTACATCCCGGCCCAGGGCGCTGAGCTCTCGGACAACGCGCTCGAGATGGTGGCCGGCGGCTTCAAGGACAACAACTGCAACAACGCCCGCGGCGGCATCAACACCCACGTCGAGGTCAAGCTCGCCTAACGGCGACGCGCCTGGCCTGCCCACAGGCCGCGCGCTCCTCCCAGGTCTTTTCGAAAGGGCCGCCTTCGGGCGGCCCTTTTCACGATCAGCGCGACCGCGAGCCCGCCCGGGTGACGGTGGAGGCCCCTAAGAAGAGGTTGCGATAGGTCACGGTCACCGAGCCGAAGCGCAGCTCGTCGCCGTCCTCGAGCGGTGCCGCCTGCGCGCCAACCAGGCGTGCGGTGCCGCGGTACGTGCCGTTCTTGCTGCCCAGGTCCTCGAGGACGGCGCGCTCGGCGCTCACCAGGATGCGCGCGTGACGGCGGGAGATCGAGGCATCGGCGATCCAGACGCGCGCCGCTCGCTCCCGGCCCACCACGTTCTCCCCTTCGGCGAGGTCGATCTCGCGGCTCCCCCAGGTCAGGCGGTGCACCGCGGCCCCGGTCTCGCCGGCGGCGGTCTCCGGCGGCTCCTCGCTGAACGCGTAGCCGAAGCCGTGCACCGTGCGGAGGTGGCGCGGCTTCCGGGCCCCCTCCCGCAACGCGCCGCGCACCTCGCTCACCAGGCTGCTCAGCGTGGCCTCGGTCACCAGCGACTCCGGCCAGAGGAGGTCCATGAGCTCCTCCTTCGAGAGCGCGCGGGGCCGCGCGGCCAGCAGCGCCTGGAGGAGCTGGAACGCCTTGGGGGAGAGGCGGACCGGCTCGCGTCCGCGCCGGAGCTGACGGCGCTCGGCATCGAAGGTGAAATCGCCGAAGCGGACCGCCACCGCTCCCAAGATATCAGCTTGGCAGGGGCCGGGCCGAGGCAGCAGCGGAACGCGCGCCCTCGCCCGCCGCGTGCGCGAGGAGGCCCAACAGAAGCGATTCACACGGCCCGGGGGGGTGCGGGGGACCGAGCCCCGGAGGTCCCACCTAACATGATGGTACCGGTTAGCCCGTGAGGGCACGCTCCGCGGCGGCGCGCAGCTCCTCGTCGCGCTCCTCCAGCGAGGCCAGCAGCGCCAGCTGCGCGCGGGCGCGGTCCAGGTTGTGGCCGTCGCGGTGCACCTTGAAGTAGCGGTCGCCGAGGAGGTGGTCGGTGAGGAAGCGGGAGCCGGTCTCGAACGTGATCACCCGTCCCGAGAGCGCCAGGCTCTGGCGCTCGAACGGCGTCAGCTCCCCGTCCCGGCCCTCCCCGGCGCCCCGCACCAGCGCTTCGAAGAGCTCGGGGTCGACCTGCACCTTGCTGGTGTCGGGCTCGTCCTCGGCGGCGCTGGTGGCGGCGGTGCGCACCAGGTCGCCGAAGTCGTGCAGGAAGAGGCCCGGCATCACGGTGTCCAGGTCGATCACGCAGACCCCTTCGCCGGTGGCGTCGTCGAGGAGGACGTTGTTGAGCTTGGTGTCGTTGTGGGCGATGCCTTCGGTCAGGAGTCCGTCCGCCAGGGCGGCCGCGAGGACGTCGGCCAGCGGCTCGCGGCGCAGGTAGCCGTCGATCGTCTCGCGGGCGGCGGCCGCGCGCCCCAGCGGGTCGCGCTCGATCGCCTCGGCCAGCGCCTGGAAGCGGCGCCGCGTGTCGTGGAAATGCGGGATCGTCACCGACAGGCGCGGCGCCGGAAGATCGGAGAGCAGGCGGCTGAAGCGGGCGAAGGCGCGGGCCGCCTCGCGCGCCTGGGCCGGCGAGCGCACCACGTCGTGGCTGCGGGCGCCGTCGATGAACTCGTAGGCCCGCCAGAACGCGCCGTCGCCGTTGCTGTGGCAGCTGCCGCCGGCGGCCAGCGGCACCAGCCGCAGCGCGCGGCGCCTGGCGTCGGGGACGCCGGCCAGCTTCCCCGCCAGGTGGGCGGTGACCCGCTCCACGTTCGCCATCAGCGCGAAGGGGTCGCGGAAGATCGCGTGGTTCACGCGCTGCATGAGCACGCGGGCGCGCGGACCGCTTCCCTCGCTGGTCACCAGGTAGGAGTCGTTGATGTGCCCCGAGCCGTAGGGCTCGATGGAGAGGACGCGGCCCGGCAGCGCGAAGGCGTCCGCTGCCCGGGCCGCGTTCCAGGTCGTCACTGAGTCCGCACCGTCGTGGTGACCTTGCCGGCGGAGTCGGTGGTCACCTGCTTGACCGTCTGCCCGTCGCCCAAGGCGTCCCACTCGTCGGTCAGCGCGCTGTAGGTGCCGGCGACCCCCGGCGGCGCCGTGTAGACGAAGTGGCGGTGCACCGTCTGGAACGTCCCGGCCGGTGAGCTCATCGGCACGTTCACCTCGGCGATCGTCATCGTGCCGGGCGAGGTGGCCACGTTGGAGCTGCCACCGACGCTGGCGGTGGTGGTCGCGGTGACCGACGGGATGTCCAGCATCGCGCCCACGCACTGGCGGTAGAAGTTCGACGCGCGACCCGGGTTGTAGGTCGTGGAGCTGGTGATGGTGAAGCCGAAGGCGCTGGTGGTCTGCTCGGTGAGCGTCAGCAGGAAGACGTTGTTGTCGGGGCCGCCCAGCTGGTAGGCGATGTGGCTCTGGGTGTCGGTGGTCCCGACCGCGGTGGTGGTGACGGTGCGCTGGCGCGCGTCGGTGAGGCTGACCGAGCTGTAGTTCAGGGTGAAGGTGGCGCTCCCGCCGCCGCTGTCGCTCACCGAGTAGCCGAAGGTGACGCCGGTGGGCGGGATGCCGACGGTCACGCAGTCGTCCTGCGGCGGCGGGGGAGGCGGCGTGGTCGCCTTCTCGATGGCGCCGGCCACCTGGTACGGGTCGTTGGAGTCCGCCTTGATCACCGTGCCGACCGCGTAGAACGGCCCGCCGGAGGTGGCCTTCATGGTGAGGAAGCCGGTGGAGCCCGCCGGCGCGCCCAGCGTCCCGAAGATGTCGTTGATCTGGCGAAGGCTGCCGGCTTTCACGTCGATGCTGCTGCTGAAGGACGCCAGAGGGCCACGCGCGGACGCCGGCAGGGAGGCGTTGAGCGTCAGGTCCAGCACCAAGGCGTCGGTGCCGGCGTTGAAGATGATCACGTTGGTGCGGGCTCCGTCGCTGGAGAGCGCCGAGAGGCGGATGGTGTCGCCCTTGCTCGCGTACGAGGTCAGCGGGACCGCCGGCAGGTCCTGCCCCGAGGTCCCCTCCGGCGCGTCGTTGTAGGTGCGAGAGAGCGCCAGCAGCTTGCGGTCGGAGGTGATCTTGATCGCGCCCGCCGCCGAGCTCAGGCCGAAGGTGCCGAGGATGACGTCGTCGAGGCCTACCAGCTCGCGGGCGCTCACCGACACCGAACGGGTGACCGGCGTCGGGCTGTCCTGGTTGATGGGGTAGAGCGCCAGGGTGATGCTGCCCGCCGAGCCCTCGGTGTTGAAGATGCGCAGGTCGGAGCGGAACTGCGCGTTGTTGGCGCCGGCCAGGTGCGCGGCGGAGGTGAGGATCAGCTCGGTGGCGGCGCTGCTGACGCGCTGCGCCACGGCCGCGAAGGAGTCTCCGGTGCGGTTGTCGATCGGGGTGGCGTAGGCGAAGACCGGCACCGTGGCGGTCACCTCGGCGCGCGCCACCGTCGTCGGCTCGGCGCCGGCGGCGCCGAAGACGTCGGTGATCTGCGTCTGCCCCCAGGCGAAGACCTGGATGGTGCGTTCGCCCAGCAGCTCGCTGTGCGCGCCGTAGATCTTCACGGTGGCGAAGCCGTTATCGCCCGAGGCGTTGGCGAAGCCGAGGTTGGTGCGGTAGAGGTCGGACTTGGCCAGCGCGGTGATGTGCCCGGTCTCGCCGGCCGGGATGGCGCTCTCGACCGGCAGCCCCTGCAAGAAGAGGCCGTACGTCTTGTCCGGCTGCTTGTTGTAGGTGCTGCTGGAGATCACCAGAGCGGTCGAGGCGGAGTCGATCATCAGCGCGCCGCCGCCGATGCGGCCGAAGAACGAGTCGACGACGTCCACCACCGTGAGCTGCTGGCCGGCGCCGACGGTACGCGTGACCGGGTCGGGCAGGAGGGAATTGTCGCTGCCCGCCTGCAGGAAGCGCACCTGGATCTCGGCGGCGGCCGTCCCGGCGTTCACCACGAAGAGGTCGCTGCGGAACTTGGTGTTGTTGAGCCCGTCGGCGTGGGCCGAGGCCGGCACGATCCAGCGGGCCGCCTGGACCGCCGGGGCCAGTGACAGGAGCGCGGACGCGCACACGAACGACAGTGCGGAAGCTCGTCTCATGGGGTTCTGTTCCTCCTCGGTGTCCAAGAGTCGGGGGATTCTAGACGGCGCCGCCCCTCAAACCCACTCGATCTGGGCGACGTCGTTCGTGATGCTGGTCCCCGCCTCCCCGCGCAGGATCGCCGGCAGGTCGGAGAGCGCGCCGATCGCCGCCGTCTTGCCGGTGCGCTCGGCGAAATCGCAGGCGGCCTCGATCTTCGGGCCCATCGAGCCGGAGGCGAAGTCGTAGCGGGCCATGGCCGCCGGCGAGGCCCGGCGGATGGCGCGCTGCTGCGGCGTCCCCCAGTGGACGGACACCTGCGGCACGTCGGTGGCCATCAGGAAGAGGTCGGCCTCCAGCTGCTGGGCCAGGAGCGCGCTGGCGCGGTCCTTGTCGATGACCACCTCCACGCCGTGCAGGCGGCCGTCCTCGCCGTAGACCGTGGGGATGCCGCCGCCGCCGGCGCAGATCACGATGACGCCCTTCTCCAGCAGCCACTTGATGGGGCGGATCTGGAAGATCCGCTTCGGCTGCGGCGAGGGGACCACCCGCCGATACTTCTCGCCGTCGCGGGCGATCGTCCAGCCCTTCTCGGTGGCCAGCCGCTCGGCCTCCTCGCGCTCGTAGACCGGGCCGATCGGCTTGGTGGCCTCGGCGAAGGCCGGGTCCTTGGGGTCCACCTCCACCATGGTCAGGAGGGTGGCGAACGGGACCTCGAAGGGGAGCAGGTTGCCGAGCTCCTGCTCGATGAGGTAGCCGATCATCCCTTCCGTTTGAGCTCCAAGGATGTCCAGCGGGTAGGGCTCGACGCCGGGGTAGGAGGCCGCCTGCAGCGCCAGCAGCCCGACCTGCGGCCCGTTGCCGTGCGAGATGACCAGCTGGTGGGTGCGGGCGATCTGCGCCAGGGCCACGGCGGCCACCCGCACGTTGGCGCGCTGGTTCTCGGCGGTCATCGGCTGGCCGCGGCGCAGCAGGGCGTTGCCGCCCAGCGCCACCACCACGCGCAACGGGTCGACGAAGGTGATGGCCACTAGGCGAGGGCCGCGCGGACGGCGTCCTCGAGCGCGCCCGGCTTCTGCTCGGCCAGGTCGTAGCGGACGCGCACCGCCGGCTTGCCGATCGAAAGGACGCGGGTCAGGTCGATCGGCGTGCCGACCACCACCACCTCGCAGGGCGTCCGCTCGATCGTCTGCTCGAGCTCGCGGATCTGCTCGTCGCCGTAGCCCATGGCCGGGAGGATGCCGCGGGCGTTGGGGTACTTCGCGTAGGTCTCGGCGATGGAGCCCACCGCCCAGGGCGCCGGGTCGACGATGCTGGTCGCGCCGGCGGCCTCGGCGCCCAGCTTGCCGGCGCCGTAGGTCATGCCGCCGTGCGTCAGCGTCGGGCCGTCCTCGAGGACGAGCGCCACCTTCCCCTTCACCAGCTCGGGGCGCTCGCAGACGACCGGCGAATCGGCCCGCACCACCCGCGCCCCGGGGTTCAGCCGCGCCGCCGCGGCCTCCAGGCCGCGGATCGCGTCCTCGGTCGCGGTGTTGCACTTGTTGATCAGGATGACGTGCGCCCGGCGGAAGTTCGCCTCCCCGGGGTGATAGCGCGTCTCGTGCCCGGGGCGATGCGGGTCGGCGATGCAGATGTGGAGGTCGGGCACGTAGAACGGCAGGTCGTTGTTGCCGCCGTCCCAGAGGATCACCTCGGCCTCCTCCTCGGCGCGCTTCAGGATCTGTCCGTAGTCGACGCCGGCGTAGACGACGAAGCCGTTGTCGATGTGCGGCTCGTACTCCTCGCGCTCCTCGATCGTGCAGCGCTGGGTGTCCAGGTCGGCGTAGGTCGCGAACCGCTGGCAGGCCTGGGCGGCCAGGTCCCCGTAGGGCATGGGATGCCGGACGGCCACCGTCTTCTTCCCCAGCGTCTTGAGGATGCGGGAGAGATAGCGCGTCGTCTGGCTCTTGCCGGCCCCGGTGCGCACCGCGGTGACCGCCAGGACCGGCAGGCGCGACGGCAGCATCGTGCGCCGCGCCGAGAGCAGCTCGAAGTCGGCGCCCGAGGCGATGCAGAGCGACGCCAGGTGCATGACGTCCTCGTGGGCGATGTCGGAGTAGGAGAAGACGCAGGCGTCGAGCGCCTCGTCGCCGATCAGCCGGGCCAGCTCCACCTCCGGCACGATCCGGATGCCCTCGGGGTAGAGCGGGCCGGCCAGCGAGGCGGGGTAGACGCGTCCCGAGATGCCGGGGATCTGGGTGGCGGTGAAGGCGACGACGCGCGTCGACGGGTCGTCGCGGTAGACGGTGTTGAAGTTGTGGAAGTCACGCCCGGCGGCGCCGAGGATGGCGACGCGCCTTGGTTGTTCGGGCATGCGCGATTGTAAGATGCCGTCACGCGCGGTCCTCGCGCTCAGCTATGTGCGGCCGATACACCGAGACGAAAGCGGAGGCGCTGCTGAAGGCGCGCTTCGGCTTCGGAAACGACCTGCCTGTCGAGCCGCGCTACAACGTCGCGCCGACCCAGGATGCGCCGGTGGTCGTCGAGTCGAGAGAGACCAAGCGACGCGAGCTGCGCCTGATGCGCTGGGGGCTCGTCCCCTACTGGGCCAAGGACGTGGCCGCCGGCGTGAAGGCGATCAACGCCCGGTCCGAGACTCTGGAGGGCAAGCGGACGTTCGAGCCTTCCTTCCGGAAACGGCGCTGCCTGGTGCTGGCCGACGGCTTCTACGAATGGAGGAAGCAGGGCGGGAAGCGCCAGCCGATCCGCTTCGTCCTGAAGGGGGCGGAGCCGTTCGCCTTCGCCGGCCTCTGGGACCGCTGGAAGGCGCCGAACGGCCAGCCGCTCGAGTCCTTCACGATCGTGACCGGCCCGCCCAACGAGCTGGTGGCGCCGGTGCACGACCGGATGCCGGTGATCCTGCTGCCCCAGCACGAGGCGCTCTGGCTCGACCGTGAGGTCACCGACCTGGCGGTCCTGAAGCCGCTGCTGGTCCCCTACCCGGCCGGCGCCATGGAGGCCCACGAGGTCTCCAGCCTGGTGAACAACGCCAGGGTGGACGAGCCGGCCTGCATCGAGCCGGGTGACGGTGGAGTGCGGCAGCTGAGCCTCCTGCCGTGCTGACCGAACGCTTCCACGAGGCCCTCGGCTACGCCAGCCGGCTGCACGCGCGGCAGCTGCGCAAGTCGAGCGGAGTGCCCTACGTGGCGCACCTCCTGGGGACCGCCGCGCTGGTCCTGGACTACGGCGGCGACGAGGACGAGGCGATCGCCGCGCTGCTGCACGACGCCGTCGAGGACCAGGGGGGCGCCCCGACGCTCGCCGAGATCCGCCGGCGCTACGGCGACCGCGTCGCCTCCATCGTCGAGGCCTGCTCCGACACCGACCAGATCCCCAAACCTCCCTGGCGGGAACGTAAGGAACACCATCTGGCGGCTCTCGGGAAGGCCCCTCCCTCCGTCCTGCTGGTCACCGCTGCCGACAAGCTCCACAACGCCCGGACGGTGGTGGAGGCGCTGCGTGTTCAGGGGGAGTCGGTCTGGGACCGCTTCCGGGGCGGCCGGGACGGCAGCCTCTGGTACTACCGGGCGGCCTCGCGGCTCCTGAACGAGGCATTGCCCGGCCCGATCTCGGCCGAGCTGGAGCGCACCGTGGAGCTGCTGGAAAGCATGGCGCGCGCCTTGCCTTCCGCTTCGGCGTGAGCGCGATAACCGGCTCGGAAGAAGACCGTCTCGCGGCCGAACCCTCCGTCCGATACGCTCGCCGCTCCGTTTCGGAGCAGCGAAGGATGCGGAAGCGCGAGGAGAGGATCCTCCTGACGGGGGGTGGTACCGGCGGGCACGTGAACCCCGCGCTGGCCATCGGCTCGGCTCTGGCCGGAGAGAACACCCGCTTCCTCTACGTCGGCGTGCGCGGGCGCGCCGAGGAGGTCATCGTCCCGCGCGAGGGGCTGCCGATCCGTTTCGTGCGCGCCTCCGGCTTCCCCGGGCTGGCGCCCCTGGCGCTGCTGCGCTTCGTCTTCGACATGGCGGTGGGCACGCTGCAGGCGGTCCCGATCCTGCTGCGCTTCCGGCCGCACCTCATCGTCGGCACCGGGGGCTTCGCCTCGGCGCCGGTGATCTTCGCGGCAACCCTGCTGCGCCGGCTCGGGGTGATCCGCCCGCGGGTGGTGCTGCACGAGCAGAACGCGGTGCCCGGCAAGCTGAACCAGCTGGTCGGGAAGTTCGTCGACCGCGTCTTCGTGACGTTCCCGGAGACGCTGCGCTCCTTCCCCGGCAAGGGGGTCCTGACCGGCTACCCGCTGCGCAAGCGGATCGGCGCGGTCAGCCGCGAGGAGGCGCTGGCCAAGCTCGACTTCCGCATCCCCGAGGGGCGCGACGTCGTCTTCGTCTTCGGCGGCTCGCAGGGCGCCCGCACCCTGAACCGCGCCGTGGTCGACGCGCTGGCCGATCTGCTGCCGCACCGCGAACGGCTCTTCGTGGTGCACGGCGTGGGCCTGGTGAAGACCGCCGGCTACGACGCCGAGGCGGATACCCGGGCGCGTCTGGAGGCGCGCTACAGGCCCGAGGAGCGGGGGCTCATCGACGGCTTCTACGTCGCCCGCCCCTTCTTTCACGACATCGAGCGCCTCTACGCGGTCTCGACGCTGGTGGTCGCCCGCTCCGGCTCCGGCAGCCTGAACGAGCTGGCCGCGGTCGGGCTTCCGTCGGTGCTGATCCCGAAGGCGAACCTGCCCGGGGATCACCAGGTGATGAACGCGCGGGCGGTGGAGCGCGCCGGCGGCGCGCTGGTGCTCTACGAGGAGACGGTGCTGGAGGATGGCCAGATCGTCGAGCGGCTGCCCGGCCGCACGCTGGCCGACTCGATCCTGGCGCTGCTCGACGACCCGGAGCGGCGCGCCGAGCTGGGCCGCAAGAGCCGCGCCTTCCTGAAGCAGGACGCGCTGCAGGAGATCACCCGCGCGGTCCGGGAAAGCTCGAAGGGCGTGGTGGCGGCGGCGCCGGCGATGCCGGACGCCGAGGCCGAGGGCCTGCCGTCGAACGGCGAGCTCCTCTCGCGCCTCGAGGGCGCCTGCCGCCGGCAAGGGGAGGCCTACACCCCGGAGAGCGTCGTCGCCGACCCGGCCGACCTCGCCTACTTCGTGAGCCGGGCCGCCTCGCTGCTGGTCAGCCAGGAGTGGGAGCGGCGCAACCTGGGCGTCAAGCTGCTCGGCCTCCTCCAGGCGCGCGAGAAGCGGCCGCTGCTGCTGGCGCTTTTCCACGACCGGCGCCCGGCGCCGCGGCTCAAGAGGATGCTCGGCGGAGACTTCGAGCAGGTGGGGTTCATCCGCCGCAACATCGTGGTGGCGCTGGCGCGCCTGGGTGAGGTCACGCCGGAGGTGGAAGCCGCGCTCCTGCTGGGCCTCTCCGATCCCTATTACGAGGTGCGCTGCGAGGCGGCGCTGGCGGCCGCCCGGTTCGGGGCGCGTCTCTCACGGCGCGGCGAGATCGTCGGGGAGCTGGTCCGGCTCCTCGACGACCGCAACATCGAGGTCGCCACCAACGCGGCCGAGGCGCTGGGCGCGCTGGGCAGCGAGGCCGACGCGCTGCCGCCCCTGCTGTCGCTGGCCGGGGCGCGCTTCTGGAAGCTGCGCGGGGCGGCGCTCAAGGGGCTGCTGGCGCTGGTGTCGCGCGGCGCCGTCTCCGACCTGACCGCTTTGCGGCGCGAGCTGCCGCGCTTCGTCCTCACCTCCACCGACTTCTCGCCGCAGTTCGAGATCAAGAGCTCCTATCGCAAGCTGGTCGAGGCCGTCGGGACCGGGAAAGGACCCGCTTGATCCCCTGGCTCGGCAAGCTCCTCCACGTCAGCTACGGCAGCCTCTCGGTCCTCCGGCTGATCGAGTACCTCTCCTTCCGCTCGCTGGCGGCGGCCTTCACCGCGATCCTGATCACGCTCTGGGCGACGCCGCGCCTCATCTGGTTCCTGCACCGCCGCGAGTTCGTGGACCAGCACCGCATCACCGGCGTGCCCAGCGCCTCCGACAAGGTCGGGACGCCGGTCATGGGGGGCAGCGTGGTGGTGGGCGCGGTCCTCCTGGCCTGCCTGCTCTGGTGCAACCTCTCGAACGGCTTCGTGCTGCTGGTGCTCTTCGGCATGCTCTGGTTCGGGCTGATCGGCCTGGTCGACGACCTCGCCAAGAGCGGCGAGCGCTCCGGCGAGAAGGGGCTCTCGGAGAAGAAGAAGCTGGCGCTGCAGATGCTCTTCGCGGCGATCCTGGTGGGCGTGCTCCTCTCCTCCCTCTCGCCGCTGCCGCGCACCGAGGCGGCCAAGCTCTACATGCCGTTCGTGAAGATCGCCATCAGCCGCGCCGCGCTGATCTACTTCCCGATCGTCTTCGTCTTCGTGATCGTGGTCGGCAACTCGGTGAACATCGCCGACGGGCTGGACGGCCTGGCGATCGTGCCGTCGGTCTTCACCGTGGGCGTGCTGGGCGTCTTCGGCTACGTCATCGGCAACTTCATCTGGTCGCGCTACCTCTTCTACCCCTACTACCCGGGCGCCGGCGAGCTGACCGTCTTCTGCTCGGCGTTCGTCGGCGCCGGCATCGGCTTCCTCTGGTTCAACGCCTATCCGGCCCAGATCTTCATGGGGGACACCGGCTCCATGGCGATCGGCGGCGCCATCGCGGTCATCTGCGTGCTGCTGAAGCAGGAGGGGCTCTTCCTGATCGCCGGCGGCCTCTTCGTGGCCGAGGCGCTGACCTCGCAGATCCAGGACAAGGTCGGCATCAAGTGGCTGGGGCGGCGCATCTTCTTCCGGGCGCCGCTGCACCACCAGATGCAGCACACCGGGCTGGCCGAGACCAAGGTCGTCATCCGGCTCTGGATCGTCTCCGGCATCCTCGCGCTGGTCGCGCTCGCCACGCTGAAGCTGCGGTGAAAAGAGGCTCCGGCCGGAACGCCCTCCTGGTCGGCGCCGGCATTCTGGCCAGCCGCGTCATCGGCTTCGTGCGGGAGCGCGTCTTCGCGCACTACCTCGGCAACTCCGCCGCCGCCGACGCGTTCAAGGCGGCGCTGCGCATCCCCAACCTCCTCCAGAACCTCTTCGGCGAAGGAGCGCTCTCGGCCTCCTTCATCCCGGTCTACGCGCGCCTCTTGGCCGGAGGCGACCGAGCCGGCGAGGAGGAGGCGCGGCGGGTCGCCCGCGCGGTCGGCACCGCGCTGGCCGCCGGTGTCAGCCTCTTCGTGCTGGTCGGGATGCTGGCGACGCCGCTCCTCATCGACCTGATCGCGCCCGGCTTCGAGGGGGAGAAGCGCGACTGGACGATCCGGATGGTGCGGGTGCTCTTCCCCGGCGTCGGGCTGCTGGTGATGTCGGCCTGGTGCCTCGGCATCCTGAACAGCCATCGCCGCTTCTTCCTGCCCTACGCCGCGCCGGTCGTCTGGAACGGCGCCATGATCGCCGCCCTCTTCCTCTACGGGCGCACGCACTCCGGCTACCCGCTGGCGCTGCTGCTGGCGTTCGCCGCCAGCGCCGGGAGCGCGCTACAGCTGGCCATCCAGCTCCCGGCGGTCCGCTCGCTGGCGGGCAGGCTCCACCCGCAGTGGGACCTCACCTCCCGCCACGTGAGGAGCGTGCTCCGCAACTTCGGCCCCAGCGTCGGGAGCCGCGGCGTGGCGCAGGTGAGCGCCTACGTCGACACCATGCTGGCCAGCTTCCTGCCGACCGGCGCGGTGGCGGCGCTGGCCTACGCGCAGACGCTCTACCTCCTGCCGGTCAGTCTCTTCGGCATGTCGGTCTCGGCCGCCGAGCTGCCGGAGATGGCCAGCGGCACCGGCACCCCCGAGGAGATCGCGACGAACCTGCAGGCGCGACTCTCCGCCGCGGCGCGCCGGGTGGCGTTCTTCGTGGTCCCATCCGCCGTGGCCTTCCTGGCGCTGGGGGACGTGGTGGTCGCGGCTCTCTACCAGACCGGCCGCTTCACCCGCGCCGACGTGCTCTACGTCTGGGCGGTGGTGGCCGGCTCGTCGGTGGGCTTGCTGGCGCAGACGCTGGCGCGGCTCTACTCGTCGGCGTTCTGGGCCCTCCACGACACCAGGACCCCGCTGAAGTTCGCGGTCTGGCGCGTGCTGCAGGCGACGCTGGTGGGCTGGTACCTGGCTTTCCAGGCGCCGCGGCTCCTGGGGCTCGAGCCGCGCTGGGGGCTGGCCGGGCTGACGATCTCCGCCGGGCTCGCCGGCTGGGCCGAGCTCCTGCTGCTGCGCCATGCCATGAATGCGCGCGTCGGGAGGAGCGGCGTGCCGGCCTCCCTGCTGGCGCGGCTCTGGGGCGCGGCGCTGTTCGCCGCGGCCGCCGGCTACGGCCTGAAGCTCTGGCTGGGCACGGGCCACCCGATGGTGCTCGGCGCGCTGGTGCTCGGCACCTACGGGGTGCTCTACGTCGGCCTCACCCTGGTGCTGGGCGTCGCCGAGGCGCGGGCGGTGCTCGCCCGCCTCAGGCGATGAGCGCCTTGCAGTGCGGGCAGACGCGCGCCAGCGGGTGAAGCGGGTGTCCGTTCGGGCACCTCGCCGAAGGGGACGACAGCCGGCGGCTCAGTGCCCAGGAGGTTCCGCCGCCGATCACCACCAGCGCCAGCGCCGCCAGCGGCAGCAGGATCGCCAGCGCGCTGACGCCCGCCGAGAAGCCGGCCTCGGTGAAGGTGACCGCCTTGCCGACGCTCTCGTGCACCTGCTCGGCGTGCTCGCGCACCGGGCGCCGCAGCCGGTTGCGGAGGAAGTGGACACCGGCGGCGGTGGCGCCGCCCATCAGGCCGGTCGCGGCCAGCTTCGACAGGCTGGGGTCCAGCTTGCCGCTGGACGCCGCGAAGGCCAGGAACCCGGCCACGAACTTCGGCGCGTAGCCGGCCAGGTCCGAGGCCCAGCCCAGCTCGGGATGCGCGTCGGCCCAGAGCTCGAGGACCAGCAGCACCGCCAGGACCGCCATCACCGCGGGCGAGGCGATCCACTGGAAGCGCTGGGAGAGCTCGAAGTAAGGGGTGTGGTGGAAGGCGCCGACGAGGAGGAGCGGCACCGTGGCCTTGGCGCCGGCCCCGCTGGCGAGCCCGAAAGCGGTCGCGTACTTGAGGAGCTCGTCCATCAGGTAAACAGATTGAGCCGCTGCAGAAGCCAGGTCAAGAGCACGGTGGCGGCGATCAACAGCGCCAGCGTGGCCAGCGCACCCAGCGCGAAGACCAGCAGGAGGGCCTTCTCCCAGGAGGCCATCGGCGCCCGCTCCCTCTCCTCTCGCAGCGCGTGCATCCCGTAGCGGTAGGCGAAGAGCGTCAGCGAGGCGAAGGTGACCGCGCCGGCCACGCCGCCGGCCACCGGAACGAGCGTGAGGCCGTACCCCCAGAGGCCGGCGGTCATGATCACCAGCCGCACGATCCAGCGGTGGAAGAAGCGCCGCCGCGGCCCCAGGTAGAGCCTCACCTCCTTGACGAGATAGAGGCGCAGCACGATCAGGTGGGCGATCACCATCAGCGACGCGACCGCCGCCGGCGTGAGCACCGCGTGGAAGAGGGGCAGCGCCAGCGAAACCAGCGCGGCGACCGGCGTACCGGTCGTGATCAGCCGGCGGAAGGCGGCCTCCTGGCTGGCGGCCACGCGGTCCCAGGAGACGTCCAGCGGCGTCAGCAGGCGGCCCGAGGCGTCGCGTGTCGCCAGCCCGCAGCGCGGGCAGATCCCGTCGGCCAGCTCCCTGGGCAGCGCCTCCAGACAGTGCGGGCAGCGGCTCACGTCGTGGTGGCGCGCCTCTTGGGCCGGAGCTGCACGACCATCCCGGCGATCGCGAAGATCGCCCAGAGCACGACCGCCAGTCCGGTCTTGGGGATGTCGTTCAGCATGCGCGGAATCGCGACCTCCTTCACCAGCGGCGCGGTCAGCGCCGACGCCAGCATGAAGCCGCCGTAGATCGCGGTGAGCACCGACAGCACCAGGCGCTCCAGGAAGCGCGCCAGGAGCGCGCCGAAGAGCGCCGCAAAGAGGAGGACCAGCAGCCGCTTGGTGGGGTCGACCGGCAGGAGCTGCGGCAGCGCCAGCGCGCCGAACACCAGCAGCGCCGCGCCGAGCAGCGTGATGCCGAGCCGGTAGAGCATCAGGATGAGCGCGGCGACGAGGAGCCCGGCGACCACCACCGCCGCCGGCCGCAGCCAGGCCGGTTCCAGCGGCAGGAGGTCGGTGCGCGCCGCGACGACGTGCGCGCCGATCAGGAAGCCGGTCAACGCCAGCGCGGCCCGGAAGGCCGAGTAGCCGCGGAAGCAGACGATCAGGCCGGCCAGGACGAGGAGGAGGCGGGGTAGGAGCGGCTCGAGGCTCATGGCGTCACCATCATCTGCTCGCGGACGCCGCGGAGCGAGACCGTCGGGTAATAGAGCCCCTTCGGCTCCCGCTTCCACCAGGCGCCGGTGGCGTTTCGCTCGGCGCGGCTGGTGAAGCGGTACTGGTACATCGAGGCGCGGATCCAGCGCGGCGGCGCGGCGGGGAACGGGTTCCTGGCGAAGAGCGCGAGGACGTCGGGGGTACCGGACAGGAGCCGTTCGACCAGTCGCGAGAACCAGGGCTCGCCGGCGCCCAGCGCCGCGAACCAGAGCTGCCAGTCGAGGCGCGGCTGGTGCGGCGCCACCCAGCGCGGCGCGCGGGACAGGTCTCCCGGCTTGTAGGGCAGCTCGTAGGCCAGCCAGCTGGTGCCGTCGTCGGAGCCCTCGATGACGATCTCCGGGCGCGTGGTGGTCATCATCGCGAAGAGGCCGTAGCTGTTCACGCTGCGCAGCGGTCCGAGGAGCCCGGTCAAGGCGCCCAGCGGACCGATCCGCAGCCCCACCGAGCCCGCGAACGGCGGCAGCGAGGCCACCAGCAGGAGCGCGGCGAGCGCGAAAGACAGCCGGTGTGCAGGGGGGGCCGCCGTGGGCTCACGACGAAACCGTCTCGGGAAGAGGTTGTCGGGCAGCAGCAGCAGGCAGAGGGCGATCGTGAGGAGGTTGAAGAACGCGTAATTGCCGGTCGCGGCGATGAGGATCTGGAAGCCGACGAGCGCGCCGAAGGCGAGGAGCCGTCCCCGACGGCCGCAGAAGATGAGGAACGGCACTGCCAGCTCGACAACCAGCATCACCGCGCAGGAGAGCTTCTGGAACCAGGCGGGAAGCTGATGCGCCCACCAGCCGAGCACCGTCGGCAGCGGCTGCGTCTCGTAGTGCACCAGCAGCGCCGTGAGGCCCTTCCAGGTGGGGTCGCCGCTGGACAGCTTGACCGCGCCGGAGGCGACCATCAGGCGGAAGAGGAGCCAGCGCAGCATCCAGAGGAAGACCGGGTTCGGCGCGTCGGCCAGGCGGTGCCGCAGCCGCCAGCGCGGGAGGAAGGCGGCCAGCAGCGTCGTCTCCAGCAGCAGCACGTCCCACTGGAAGCCGAGGAAGTCCTGCGCGACGGTGCAGAGCGAGAGGTAGAGCGCCCAGAGCGCCAGCAGGCTGGCGTTGGGAAGGATGCCGTAGACGAGGAGCAGCGCCGCGATCGCCATGCCGGCCCCGCAGAGGAGGTGCAGCATCCCCTGTCCGGGCGAGATCCAGGCGAGCGTCGGCAGCAGCCAGAAACGTTTGGGCCCGAGCCGCTCCGCCCACTGGAGGAGCTCCCGGGCCGGCAGGATGCCCTGATCGCCGATCAGCCCGTCGAGCTGCACGCGCAGGGACGCGAACGCGACGAGGTGAATGGCGGCCAGCACGCGCACCAGGAGCCACGCCGCGACGCGGTGGCGCTCGGCTTCGGCGGTCAGGCGGGAGCGTTGTCGGCCGCGCTCTTCTTCTTCCAATGCTCCGCCTTCTCCAGATGTCCGACCAGGTGCAGCACCAGCTCGTTGAGGGGCGCGCGCGAGCGGTGCTCGAGCGCCGCGGCCACCACCGCGCCGTTCCAGTAGGGGAGCTCGTGCGCCCGCCCGTGCCGGAGGTCGAGGAGCGTGGGGTTCCCGCAGGCGGCGTTCTGCAGCCGCTGGAAGACCGCCGCCTTGTCCTGCGGCGAGAGGCCGGCGCCGGCCAGGTTGCCGACGGCGATCGCCTCGTCCAGCAGCAGCGAGGCCACCGCGTGCAGCTCGGAGCTCTCCAGCATCTCGCGGCTCGGGGCGTCGGCCAGGCAGGCGGCGGCGTGCACCGCGATCGGCAGCAGCGCCTCCCGCCACTCCAGCGCCGCCGGCTGCAACGACCGGGTGACCTTCAGCTCGGGGCGCGCCAGGTGCCCGCGCCAGCGGTCCAGCTCCACCTCGTCCCCGGGCTCGCCGGCCAGCTCCAGCCGCGAGAGCTCGCTGACATGCACGTGGTCGAGCTCCCAGCGCTCGGCGGTGACGTAGGCCGCCAGCCGCATCACCCGCACCTTGGGCAGCAGCGCGTTGGCCGCCTTCCACAGTCCGATGCCGCTCTGACAGAGGACGACCGTGGCGCTCTTGGCGAGCTTCGGCTTCAACGCCTCGACCAGCGGCGCCGCCTCGTGCGCGCGCGTCGCCAGGAAGACGGTGGCGTACGGCTCGAGCCGCGCCGGCAGCGTCTCCCAGGTTCGGCAGCGCACGTAGAGCGTCCCTTCCAGCGCGCCGGTGAGGCGGAGCGGGCTCGACTGGAGCCGCTCGTAGCTGGTGCGCCTGGCCACCAGCTGCGCGCCGGTCGGCCCCTGCAGCAGGTACTGCAGGAAGAGGCCGAGCGCGCCGCCGCCGACGACGTAGGTGGCGCGCTGCGGATCGGTCGACGGGAGCTTCAGAAGGCGAGGCTCCGGCTCATCTGCACCGTGTCCCAGGGCGCGGCGCCGCCGCCGAGCCACTTGTGGAACCACTCCAGGTGCGCGTTGTAATAGAGCGCCATCTCGTACCAGGCGGGCCAGTGCCCGGCCTTCTCGAAGACGACCAGCCGCGAGGGCACCTTCATGAGCTGCAGGTCGGTGAAGAACTCCAGCGACTGTGTATAGGGGACGCGATAGTCCTTCTCGCCGGTGACCACCAGGCAGGGCGTCTTGTAGCTCTTGACGTATTCCGAGGGGGAGTCGCGTCTGTAGAGCTGCGGGTTCACCCAAGGCGCGCCTTTCAGGTCCCACTCCGGGAACCAGACCTCCTCGGTGGCGCTGTACATGGCGCGCAGGTCGTAGACGCCCATCATCGAGGCCAGCGCCTTGAAGCCGAATGCCTCGTTGTGCCCCTCCATCCACATCACCGCGTAGCCACCCCAGGACCAGCCCATGGCCCCCATGCGCGCACTGTCGGCCCAGGGCTGCCGGGTCAGCCATTTGGTGACGCGCTGGAGGTCCTCCATGACCTTGCCGCTCCAGTCGCCGGAGATCGCCGCGGTGTAGGACGCGCCGCGTCCGGTGGAGCCGTGGGGGTTCGGGAAGGCCACCACGTAGCCGGCTCCGGGATAGACCTGCCAGTCGCCGCGGAAGGAGTCGGCCCACTGCTGCTGGGGGCCGCCGTGGATATTCAGGATCACCGGGTACTTCTTGGCCGGGTCGAAGCCGTGCGGCTTGACCAGGAAGACCTGCACCTTCTTGCCGTCGGCTCCGTCGACCCACTCCTCCTCCACCGGGCGGATGTCCACCTCGTCCTCGACCGCCTTGTTGTGGGTGGTGAGTCGCGTCTCGCCGGCGCTGCCGATCCCGACGCGATAGAGCTCGAGGGGATTGCCGACGCGCCGCCGCGCCAGGACCGCGAACGAGCCGTCGGCGGCGACGTCGAAGGCGTCGATGAGCCCGACCGCGGTCAGCTCGCGCGTCTTGCCGGTCGAGAGGTCCAGCTCGTGCAGCGGCGTCCGCCCCTTGACCTCGCCGGTGAACCAGATCCGCTTGCCGTCGCGCGAGACCGCGAAGTCGGTCACGTTGTCGTCGAAGGCGGCGGTCAGCGCTCGCTTGGTGCCGGTCTTGGGGTCGATGAGCCCCATCAGGAAGCGGTCCGACTCGTAGCGCGCCGTCTGTTGATAGCGATAGACGAGCCACGGCGTGCCGGGCAGCGGACGCGGCTGCCCATCCCAGCCGGGATTGTCGTGCGTCAGGTTGACGGCCTTCGGCTCACCGTCCAGCGGGATCATCCAGAGGTCGGCATTGGTGGATTGCGCCTGGTCCGGATCGCGGTTGCTGGTGACGACCAGCGCCTTGCCGTCGGAGCTGAAGCAGTAGTTGGCGCCGCCGCCCACCGAGAACACCGGCGAAGGAAAGCTGCCCGGCGTGGCATCGGTCACCGCGTTGCTCGCCAGGTCGAGCACCAGCACGTGAGTCCGCTTGCCGTCGCTCCAGTCGGTCCAGTGGCGGTAGAGGAGCTCGTCGGCCACGTGCACCTTCAGCTTCCCCTTCTCTCGCGCGTCGTCGATCTTGCGGTTGCACGCCGCGTCGGCGCCGCACTCGGGGTAGACGTCGGCGGCGAACGCGATCCGCTTGCCGTCGGGGGAGAAGAGGAAGCTGCCGACGCCTCCCGGCACGTCGGTCCGCTTCTCCGGCTCCCCGCCGGCGACCGGCAGCGTCCAGATCTGCGGATCGCCGGAACGGTGCGACAGGAAGGCCAGGCTCCGCCCGTCGGGGGAGAAGGCCGGGGAGTCGTTGTTGGAGTCGGAGAACGTCAGCGGCCGCGCGTTGCGGCCGTCGGCGTCGACCCGCCAGAGGTTCACCGACTTCTTGCTGGCCGTCAGGTCGGTGGTCGCGACGCTGTACGCCACCCAGGTGCCGTCCGGCGAGAGGGCCGGGCTGCCGACCGTCTTCAGGCGGTAGTAGTCGGCGATGGTGAAGGCCCGCTTGTCGGCGAGCGCGGGGAGGGTCACCAGCAGGAGGCACAGTGCAATTCGGTGCATCCAGCGAGTTTAAAGCGGTACCTACGGCACCGCGGAGATCGCTGCGTCTTGCATGCGGTACCTACGGCACCGCGGAGATCGCTGGGTCCTGCATGCGGTACCTACGGCACCGCGGAGATCGCTGGGTCCTGCATGCGGTACCGACGGCACCGCGGAGATCGCCTTCGCCAAGTCTTCGGCGACCCGCCAAGTCTCCGGCGACCCGCTAGCATAGGCCGGTGGAGCTGAACGCCGACGTGGGGGAGCTGCCGGGGGACGCCGGGCGCGCCTCCGACCGCGAGATCCTGACCGTCGTGAACACCGCCAACATCGCCTGCGGCGCGCACGCCGGCGACGACGCCGTCATGCGGGCCACGCTGGAGATCTGCGTCGAGCTGGGGGTGACGGCGGCGGCGCATCCCGGCTATCCCGACCGCGCCGGCTTCGGGCGGCGCCGCGGCACGCTCACCCCAGCGCAGATCCAGGAGAGCGTGCGCGAGCAGATCCTGGTTCTGGTGAGCCACGCCGGCGCGCTCGACCTGGTCCTCTCGCGGGTGAAGGCGCACGGCGCCCTCTACAACGAGGCGATGGGCGAGCGCGAGACCGCCGAGGCGCTCCTGCTCGGCATCGAAGGAGCGCTCCCGAAGTGCGCGGTGGTGGGCCTCGCCGGCAGCCCGTTCCTGCAGTGGGCCCGGGCGCACGGCTTCCGGGTCCTCGCCGAAGGGTTCGCCGACCGCGGCTACCGCGCCGACGGCACGCTGGTGCCGCGCAGCGAGCCGGGAGCGCTGGTGGAGGATGAGGAGGAGGCGGCGCGGCGCGCGGTGCGCATGGCGATGCACGGCGCGGTGACCGCGGTGGACGGTTCGGAGGTCGCTCTGTCGATCGACACGCTCTGCGTGCACGGCGACCAGCCGGGGGCCGCCGCGCGCGCGGCGGCGGTCCGCCGGGCGCTGCGAGCGGCGGGAATCGCGCTCCGCTCCGCGCCCTGACAGTCGCCTTCCGCCGCACCGCCGACAATCGTATTCACAGTGACAGTTGCAATGAGCACCACTGTGCTATCCTGACTGTCAGGAGGCCACATGGCTCGCAGCATTTTCACAATACTCGACGACCTCGCGTCCGGCATTTCCGAGCTGCGGAGCGCGCTCGCTCCGCTCGCCGTCCTGTCCTCATCCGGAGCAGGCGGCGGCGCGGCTGCCGGCACGCGAGGCGGAAAGCGGCGTGGGCGTCCGCCGGGTCGTCCCCGCAAGGCCGGCGCGCCGGCGTCTGCGGGAGCGTCGGCGGCACCGGCGGCGACCGCACGGCGTGGCCGAGGCCCGGCGCGCAAGAAGGCCGCGTCGCCCAAGCGTGCGCTGCAGGGCAAGTACATGGTCGCGCTCCGCAAGCTCTCCAAGGCCGACCAGGCCGAGGTGAAGAAGATGCGCGCCGATCAGGGCGTCGAGGCGGCGCTCAAGCTGGCCGCCACCAAGGCCGGATAAGGCGCACCGCGCCGCGGTGCGGCGGGACACTGTGGCTCGCGTGTGGCTCGCGTGACGAGAGCGCTCCTCGCTCTATTGCTGGCCTCGACGGCGCCGGCGCTGGCGACCGGGCTCGAGGTCTCCGGCAGCGCCCAGGAGCGCGGCTCGGTACGCGCCACAGTCACCTGGGACAATGCCTGGAAGAACGCCAGGAACCGCGACGGCGTCTGGCTGTTCGTGAAGCTGACGCAGGACTGGCGGCGGCAGCACGCGCGCCTGGCGCCGTCCGGACATCAGGTCACACCGCTCGCCGGGCGTCCCCCCGGCGAGCTCCTGGTGAGCGAGGACCGCGCCGGCGCGTTCCTGTCCCTGAGCGGGACGCACCGCGGGGCCGCGGGCTTCTCGGTGAAGCTGGCGCTCGAGCCGGACGCGCTCGCCGGCTTCGCCGCCGACAAGCCGGTGGAGGCGGTCGTCTACGGCGTGGAGATGGTCTACCTGCCCGAGGGGGCGTTCACGCTCGGCGCGCCCGACGCCAGGGCCCTCGACGAATCGGGCTTCTTCAAGACCGGCGCCGAAGGCGCCGTGGACGGACTGTACGAGGTGACCTCGGAGAAGGCGATCCCGGTGGGCCGCCCGCGCGGCCGGCTCGACTATCGCGTCCGCTTTCCGGAGTACGAGGGGGACCGGCTCGGCCCCATCCCCGAGGGATTCCCCAAGGGATTCCGCGCGTTCTGGCTGATGAAGTACGAGCTGTCGCAGGGGGATTACGCGGCGTTCCTCAATGCGCTGGACGGCGAGGCCACCGCGTTTCGCGCCATTCAGGGCGGGCGCGACTATGCGAAGGGGCGCGGCTCGATCGTGCTTGAAGCGGGGCGCTATGTGGCGCGCAGCCCGCGGCGCCCCGCCAACTGGGTGAGCTGGGACGACGGCTGCGCCTTCGCCGACTGGGCCGGTTTGCGCCCTTACACCGAGCTGGAATGGGAGAAGGCGGCGCGCGGACCCGGCAAGCCGGTGGACATGGAGCGTCCCTGGGGCTCGGCGTCCGTCGAGAGGCTGCGCCGGCGCGTGCGCCCCGACGACGACCTGGAGACCGGTGGCGAAGCCGACGAGAAGAACCTCTCGGACGAGACGCGCGACGTCCTCGGCGCCTCGTACTGGTGGGTGCTCGACCTGGCCGGCAGCCTCTGGGAACGCGTGGTCACCGCCGGGCATCCGGCCGGTCGCGCGTTCCGCGGCACGCACGGCGACGGCACAGTCCCGCACGGCTTTGCCGACAATGCCGACTGGCCGAAGGGGGACGTGGGGCGCGGCGGCTTCGGCTATCGCGGCGGCGGCTACTACGAGCACGGCTTCCGGCAGAACGAGCTGAACCCCTGGAGCCCGATCGCCTGGCGCCGCTATGCGGCCTGGGGCGACGCGCCGCGCACCATCGCCTACGGGTTCCGGGCGGCGCGAAGTGAAACCGGGGGAACCCGCCAGGCTACGGGTTCCCCCGGACCCCCTCCGCAGCCACGCTAGTCCGCTCTGCTATCTTCCCGCCCCCATGGCCAACCAATACGTCTTCACGATGCATAACCTGCGGAAGGTGGTCCCGCCCCACCGCGAGATCCTCCGCGGCATCACCCTGGCATTCCTGCCCGGCGCCAAGATCGGCGTCCTGGGCCTGAACGGCGCCGGCAAGTCGACCGTGCTCCGCATCATGGCCGGCCTCGACAAGGAGTTCACCGGCGAGGCCTGGCCCGCCGAAGGGCTGCGGGTCGGCTACCTGGCGCAGGACCCCTGGCTCGACCCCAAGAAGAACGTCAAGGAGAACGTGGAGGACGCGGTCGCGCCGGTGAAGGCGCTGCTGGCGCGCTTCGACGAGCTCTCCGAGAAGATGGGGGAGTCGCTCTCCGAGGACGAGATGGACAAGGTGATGGCCGAGTACGGGCGCGTGCAGGACGCTATCGAGGCCGCCAACGCCTGGGAGCTCGACCGCACGCTGGAGACGGCGATGGACGCGCTCCGCTGCCCGCCCCCGGACGCCGAGGTGACCAGGATCTCCGGCGGCGAGCGGCGGCGGGTGGCCCTCTGCAAGGTGCTGCTCTCGCGCCCCGACCTGCTGCTCCTCGACGAGCCCACCAACCACCTCGACGCCGAGTCGGTGGCCTGGCTGGAGCAGCATCTCGCCGAGTACCCGGGCACGGTGGTGGCGGTCACCCACGACCGCTATTTCCTCGACAACGTGGCTGGCTGGATCCTGGAGCTGGACCGGGGCGCGGGTATCCCCTGGAAGGGGAACTACTCCTCCTGGCTGGACCAGAAGCGGCAGCGGCTGGCGCAGGAGGAGAGGGCCGAGAGCGCGCGGCAGAAGACGCTGGAGCGCGAGCTGGAGTGGGTGCGCATGTCGCCGCGGGCGCGGCACGCCAAGGGCAAGGCGCGCCTCGAGCGCTACGAGCAGATGCTGGCCGAGGGCGGCGTGGAGACGCGCGGCGAGACGAACGAGATCTACATCCCGCCCGGCCCGCGGCTGGGCGAGGTGGTGGTCAAGGCCGACAAGCTGCGCAAGGCGTTCGGCGACAAGCTCCTCTTCGAGGACCTCTCCTTCGACCTGCCGCGTGGCGGCATCGTCGGGGTCATCGGCCCCAACGGCGCCGGCAAGACCACGCTCTTCAAGATGATCACCGGCGCCGAGCAGCCGGACGGCGGGGCGCTGCGGGTCGGCGAGACGGTGGTCCTCTCCTACGTCGACCAGGGGCGCGAGCGCCCCGACGCCGCCAAGACCGTCTGGGAGGAGATCTCCGGCGGCGAGGACCGGATGATGGTCGGCAAGCGCGAGTTCAACTCGCGGGCCTACTGCGCGATGTTCAATTTCAAGGGCGGGGACCAGCAGAAACGGGTCGGCGACCTCTCCGGCGGCGAGATGAACCGCCTGCACCTGGCCCGCACGCTGAAGAAGGGGGGCAACCTGCTGCTCCTCGACGAGCCGACCAACGACCTCGACGTCGACACGCTGCGCGCGCTCGAGGAGGCGCTGCTGGAGTTCGCCGGCTGCGCGGTCGTCATCAGCCACGACCGCTGGTTCCTGGACCGCATCGCCACCCACATCTTGTCGTTCGAAGGGGACTCGCAGGCGGTCTGGTTCTCCGGTAACTACCAGGACTACGAGGCCGACAAGCGACGCCGCCTCGGGGCCGAGGCCGATCGCCCGCACCGCATCAAGTACCGGAAGCTCACGACCGGGTGATCGCCGGGCGGTTCGCGCCGTCGCCGACCGGCCCGCTCCACTTCGGCAGCCTGGTGGCGGCGGTCGGCTCGTACCTGTTCGCGCGGCACGCCGGCGGGCGCTGGCTGGTCCGCATGGAGGACCTCGACGCCGCTCGCGTCGTGCCGGGCTCGGCCGATGAGATCCTGCGGGCGCTGGAACGTTACGCGCTGCACTGGGACGGCGAGGTCGTCTACCAGTCGCGCCGCGGCTCTCTCTACGAGGAGGCGCTGCTGGCGCTGCGGGCGCGAGGCCTGGCCTACGACTGCGTCTGCTCGCGGGCGGAGGTCGCCCGCGCCTCGTCGGCGCCGGCCCCGTCCGACGCGGCCGATGCTTCCGATGCCGAGGGAACGGTCTACCCCGGCACCTGCCGGGCCGGTCTGCCGGCCGGGCGGCGCCCCCGCGCCGTCCGCTTCCGCGTGCCACCGGGCCTGGTGAGCTTCCAGGACCTGGTGCACGGCGAGGTGCGCGAGGACGTGGCGGTGAAGGTGGGGGACTTCGTGGTGCGCCGCGCCGACGGCCCCTTCGCCTACCAGCTCGCGGTGGTGATCGACGACGCGGCGCAGGGCGTCACCGAGGTGGTGCGCGGCGCCGACCTCCTCTCCTCGACGGCGCGGCAGATCGCGCTGCAGCGAGCGCTCGGCGTGCCGACTCCGTCCTACGCGCACCTGCCCCTGGTGCTGGGGCCCGACGGCACCAAGCTCGGCAAGCGCGACGGCGCCCTGCCGCTGCCGGCACTGGACGAGGAGACAGTGCGGCAGACCCTGGCGCGGGCGCTCTCGGCACTGGGCCAGGAGCGCGTCGCGGGGACGGCCGACGAGATGCTCCAGGCGGCCGCCGCGGCCTTCGACGCCTCACGCGTGCCGCGCGGTCCGCTCAGGGCGTGAACGCGGCGGAGAGCGCGGTCAGGAACGTCCCGCGGGCGCACAGGAACTCCTCGTCCGTCGGCAGCCTGCCGGTGATGAGCAGCGTCATCTGCGGCAGCACGCAGGGGAACATGACCAGGGCCACCAGGGTGAGCTGCAGCTGGGCGGCGTCGAGGTCGGCGCGGATCGTGCCGGCGCGCTGCTCGGCCTCGATGGCGCTGACCGCCGCCGTCCAGTAGGCGCGCCGCCGCGGCTCGGCCTTCCGCGTCAGACCGAGCCGCAGCGCCTCCCAGGTCGCCACCCGGACCCAGGGGAGGCCCTCGGCCATGGCCCGCTGCGCCTCGGCCAGCGAGCTGGCCAGCGGTCCCTCGATCGACTCCAGGCGCGACAGGTAGCGCCGCAGCAGCGTCTGGAAGAGCTCGTCCTTGCCGCCGAAGTGGTGGTAGATCATCCGCTTGTTGACCCGGGCGCGGCGCGCGATGCGGTCCACGCGGCCGCCGGCCAGGCCGTGCTGGGAGAACTCGGCGAGTGCGGCGGCGGCGATCCGCTCCTTCGTGGAGCTCCCGGCGGCGGGTGGGGTCGTCTCTTCGTCCCGGTGCCAGCGGGCGTGCGCGGCCGCGGACGCGATCTGGCTGCGGCGCGTCGGGGAGAGGCGCTCGGCACGGCGGCGGCCGCCGATCTGGCCTCCACGGGAGCCGAGCCGGACCGCGGCCGGGTCTTTCCTTGAGCGCTCAAGCATGCCACGAGACTACACGAAAGTGATGCGGCGTCAGTGCCTTGACTATTGCAAACGAGAGGGTTGTGACGCCGCGCCGCGTGCATTGCGCGGGCTCGGTTGTAACCATAGAGTTCCCTCGTGCCCAGCACCGACGCCGAGCCCGAGCTCCAGCCGATCGCCTCCCGCAAGCACACCTACCGCCTGCTGGCGATCTGCGCCGGCATCGCCCTCCTGGGCGCACTGTCGCTTCGCTCGGGCGCGCACACCTCGTCCTCGACGCCGCGGCTGACGATCTACCTCTCGGTGGCAGCCGGGCAGTGGCTGCTGTTGCGCTTCACCGCGCTCGGCGTGCGTCGCGCCGGCGGCTCGCTGATGGACGTGGCCGGTCTGCGGGGCGGCACCGCGAAAGCCTGGCTTCTCGATCTCGCCCTGGCGGCGGCGTTCGTCTTCGGGGCGGACTTTCTGCTGAGCCTGCTGAAGCGAACCATGGGCGGCGTGGACGACCACACGGCCCAGCTGCTGCCGAGGACGGCGCTGGAGATGGCGGTCTGGGCCGGGCTCGCGATCACCGCCGGTCTGTGCGAGGAGCTGATCTATCGCGGCTACTTCCAGCGCCAGCTCGCCGCCTTCGCTCGCAGCCGCTGGGCCGGCCTGCTGCTCCAGGCCGTCCTCTTCGGAGCCGGGCACACCTACCAGGGCTGGAGGTCGACGGTGTCGATCACCGTCTTCGGCCTGCTGGCGGGCCTCCTGGTGATGGCGCGCCGCAGCGTTCGGCCGATGGTGCTGGCGCACGCGGCCATCGACCTCGTTCCCTTGTTCCGGTAGCCCCAGAACACTCGGGGCCGCCTCCGAAGAGGCGGCCCCGGTGATGTCGTCGGGCCATGAGGCCCTGTGTTGTCGCGGCGCCTGGTTTTCAGCCCCGGGCCGCCGGGGCTTCTGCGAGACCGTGGTAGGTGCGTCGAGGGGGCCGGGGGGGAACACGCGAACGCGTGTGCCCCCAGCATGTCAGGTCAGCGTGAGCCAACCCGGTTTGCGCTCGCGAAGCGAGCGCGGCTCAGGCGAGCTTCACTTCGACGTGGGTGTTGATGCCGCCGCGCGCGTTGTTGCAGTTGTTGTCCTTGAAGCCGCCGGCCACCATCTCGAGGGCGTTGTCCGAGAGCTCGGCGCCCTGAGCCGGGACGTAGGGGACCACCACGTAGATCGTGTCGGCGGTCTCCTGGACCGTCTTCACGGTCACGCCCGCGGGCAGCGTGGTGTTGAACTGCTTCTCGAGGATGCTCTTCGGGTCGCGCACGAGCGCCTCGCGGTACTTCGGGTTCTCGGTGGCGAACTTGCTGAGCAGGTCCTGGATCTCTCCGCGGCTGATTCCGGCCATTGTCGTGTCCTCCTGATGTTGTTTCGCAGCGTTGCTGCTGTCCCTTACATCGCAGGCCTCGTGCCAGCGCCGGAACGGTGCGGCACTGCACCGTTGTCGCGCTCCGCCGGCGGCTTTCATGACTGCTCTCACAGCGCGGTCCGGGCCGAGGCTCCACCGCATGGAGCCGTGCCTCCATGCGCTCCCGGGCGCGCCGCTACTCGGTGTCCATGGTCACGAACGCTCCGTCGCCGCTGCGCTCGCCCGGCGCGCCGCCGTCGTTGATGACGGCGTAGGTCAGGAACTGGTTGTTTCCCGAGACCCGCGTCACTCTCGCGTAGGCGTTGGCGGTACCCGGCGCGTACTGCGTCAGCACGCGGCTGAGCTGCACCCAGCGCCGCGCCCCCAGCGAGGTGTTGACGGTCGCCACCAGCTGGCCGCTGTCGCCGTCGAAGAGCTCGATCCGGTAGTCGCTGCCGGAGCCGTCCACGTCGCCGGTGTTGACCAGCGCCAGGTTCGCGCGGTTCTCGGCGTTCTGCTGGAGGCCGTAGACGTAGGCGACCGTCGTCGCCGCGCCGCCGAACGGCACGCCGCTGTAGAAGAGGCCGTAGCTCCCCTTGCCGTCGGGCGCCGCCGAGGCGGTGCGCACGCCGAGCAGGAGGCCCTGCGCGTCGCCGCCGTCGACGCTTGCGAAGAGCGCCCCGGCGTAGGTGGCGCCCACCGGGCCGATGCCGGCGGTGCCCTGGGAACGGAGGAGCTGGACGAAGCCCGGCAGCGTCCGCTGCTCGCCGGGGGCGAGCATCAGCGTCGTCGTGGCCGTCTTGTCGGAGGTCGTCACCGCGTCGGCCACGAAGGCCAGCCGCAGCGTCTTGCCGGCGGTGGAGGCATTCGTGGCCACGAGGTCGCTGGTGAACGGTCCCGCCTCCACGACGACCGGCACGGTGACGCCGCGCGCGCCGCGCAGCGCGTCCTCGGCGAACGGCGGCAGGAAGGAGCCGTCGGAGGTGACCTGGTCGTTGACCACCCCGTAGGCGTAGTAGGGCGCGGTCCCCGACACGCGCTCCACCTTCACGTAGCCGCTGCTGAGGCTGAGCCCGTTCGAGGCCAGGACGCCGGTGAGCTGCGAGAACCCGCCGGGCGCGAGCGCGACCTCCGGCAGGCGCGCCGAGATGCCGCCGGGGATCCCCGAGAAGACCGTCACCCGCAGCACGATGTCGCCGTCGGTGGCGGAGCCGGCATTCATGAGCGCCACGTTGGAGCGGTCGCTCTCGGTCTGCCGCAGGCCGGCGATGTAGGCGGGCCCGTTGAGGAGGCGTGGGGCGATGCCGGGATAGGAGAGGCCGGCGCGCCCGTCGGCCACCTTCGAGGTCGTCCGCACGGTGGCCGCCGCCGCCCGCGCGGAAGAAAGGCTGCCGAAGCGCACCGCCAGCGTCCCGCCGCGGTTTCCGGCGTCGGGGATCGAGAGGCCGAGCGTCCGCAGGTAGGAGAGCGCGTCCGGCTGGACGACCTGGCTGCCGGGCGGCAGCACGTCCACGACCGTGCCGCCGCCGCCTCCGAAGGCCGCGGTGTAGGTCGCCTCCAGCGCCGTCGGCAGGCTGCCGCGGTTCGTCAGCGTGAGCTCCGACGTGAAGAACGATCCGTTCAGCCCCGCGGTGGAGAGGAGGATCGGCACGAAGAGGTCGAGGCTGGTCGCCGAGCTCGAGCCGGCGTCGGCCGCCTGCGCCAGCGAGGCCGGCAGCGAGGCCACGGTCAGCGTGCCCTCGCGCGCGCTGGCCGACGTGTTCGGCGCCACCGTGAAGCTCACCGTGCCGCCCCCCACGCCGCTGGCGCCGGAGGTCAGGGCGAGCCAGGGGGCGTTCGACTGCGCCGTCCAGGGGCAATCGGTGGGGGCCGAGACGGCCGCGCTGCCGGTTCCGCCGGCCGGCGGGAAGGAGCGCGTGGAGAGCGTCACCGCGTAGTTGCAGCCGCCCGGCGTGACGCCGGCCTCGACGGTCGCGCGGATCATCATGTTGATCGGCACGAAGGAGGCGCCGCTGCCGGTGCCGGCCGGCCCCAGGAACGTGGCGCCGCCGTCGCTGGAGAACCAGCCGCGCTGCTGCTGCGGGCCGTTGGAGTCGGCGGCGAAGCCGACTCCCTGGTGCGGCGTCGGCGCCGCGTAGCCGACGTAGAAGTCGCCGGAGTCGATGCTCGGCCCGCCGCTGAAGGCGAACTCCTCGAACTTGCCGCCCGCCACCACCGGCGGCAGCGTCACCACCTGGTCCACCAGCGGCTGCAGCGTCATCGGCTCGCGGCCGGCAGCGGTGCCCGGCAGCTTGGTGTAGGCCAGGAGGCGGACCGACACACCCGAGGGGTTCGGGCTGTTCTGGAACTGCACGTTGAAGACGCGCACCTTCGTCAGCCTGGCCGGATAGGCCGTCGGCGTGAGCCGGTTCAGCACGATCAGGCCGGACTGCAGATAGCCGGTCTCGACGCTGCCGTCGTCGGTGACGAGCTCCTGCGGGGCGGGGGGTGCGGCCCCGTCGCCGCGCAGCGGCACCACCAGGCGAGCGGTGGCCGGGTCGTTGCTCGCGATCGTCAGCGTGCCGGAGTGCGCGCCGGTGGCGGTCGGGGAGAACGTCACGTTGAGCGTCGCGGTCGCGCCGGCCGCGAGCGTGGACGACGTGAAGGGGGCCGCGAAGGCCGCGTTGTCGCTGCTGACCGAGGTGATGGTCAGTGTCGCGTTGCCGGTGTTCCTGAGGGTGAGTGTCGCTGTCTTGCTCTGTCCGGTGACGACCGAGCCGAAGCTGATCCCGGCCGGCCCCACCTCGATGCCAGGCACGGCGGCCGCGGTGCCGGTGCCGCTGAGCGACACCGTCACCGCCGGCTTGGTGGAGTCGCTGCTGCCGACGACCAGCGTGCCGGTGACCGCGCCGGCCTTGTTGGGACGGAAGCGCACCGTGAGCGTGCGCTGATCTCCGGCCGCGATCGTCAGCGGCGGTGTGGGGGAGACGAGCTGGAACGCGCCCTGCGTCGAGGCGATGCCGCGCACGGTGAGCGCGCTGGAGCCGGTGCTGCGCACCACCACGGTGCGGTCGGCGGTCTGCCCGACCGCCACGCTGCCGAAGTCGAGCGACGTGGCGCCCAGCTCGATCTTGGAGCCGGGCAGCACGGTGAAGACGTTGAAGGGGCGCTCGCCGCCGGAGGCTCCGCCCGGGTTGGTGACGAAGAGCTGCCGCTCGCCCAGCGGCGCGTCGGCGGCGACGTTGACGACGATCCGCATCTCCACGACGCTGACGAAACCGAAGTCGGGCGGCGCGGGCGGCACGATCTCGAGCCCGGTCGAGGGCTGGAAGCTGAAGACCGCGCCCGGCTCGAAGCTCGCGCCGTCGATCTTCAGCGCCACGCCGCGCGCCCCCTGGATCGCCGAGGGCGGCGTGATGGCGGTGATGACCGGGACCTTCCGCACCGTGACCGCGTCCGACGCGCGGTTGTTGTCCGGCTTGCTGTCCCCTTCGTTGCCGGCCGCCTCCGCGAAGTTCACGTAGGTGCCCTCCTGGAGAGGGGTCACCACCAGCGTGACCGTCGCGCTCTGGCCGACGGCGATCGAGCCGAGGAAGCAGACGACCGGCCCCTCGCCGGTGCAGCTCCCCTGACTGGAGACCGCCGAGCGGTAGCGCATCGACGTCGGGAGCGAGTCGGTGAGCGACACCGCCGTCGCCACGTCCGGGCCGTTGTTCTTGACGGTCACCGTGAAGGTGAGCCGTCCGCCCAGGGCGACCGGCTCTGGAGTGTGGGCCTTCGTCACCGCCAGGTCGGCGTCGGTGTAGGTGACCGTGTCCACGGCAGTGTTGTTGTCCTCGAAGGGGTCGTGCTCGTTGGCGTCCACGAACGCGGTGTTCACCAGCTTCACCATCCGCAGCGGCTTCACCACGATCACCACCTCGACGACGTCACGGGCCGCCAGACCGCCGAGGAAGCAGTTCACGGTGCGGACGCCGACGCACGACCCCCTGGAGGAGGTCACCGAGACGAGCTCCACGTCGGGCGGCAGGCGGTCCACCAGCAGCACACCCGAGGCCGGGCCCGGTCCGTTGTTGGTGACCGTCAATCGGTAGGTGATCGGCTTGTCGAACTCCGGCCGGCTGGGACTGTGGGTCTTGATCACCATCAGGTCGGCCGCGGGGCGGGGGCCCTGCTGGAAAAGGTACGCCCCTCGCCCGTGGGTGAACGCCACGACCTCGTTCTGCTGCGGGTGGACCTGGACCTCGTAGACCGCGACGTTGGGCATGTTGCACTCGGGCCCCAGGTGGGCCCAGTGCGCGCCGGCGTCGGTGCTCCGCCAGATGCCGATGTCGGAACCGGCCCACACCACCCGCGGGTCCACCGGGTCGACCGCGATCGCGTTGTAGGGCATGTTGGAGCCGGGCAGCACGCTGGTCCAGGTGGGGGTCGCCGAGAAGGCGTTCACGCTCTTGAAGACGTGGCCGGTGCGCCCGGGCGTCCCCTCGTCGAAGCCGGAGAGCGTCAGGTAGGCGACGTTGCCGTCGCTCGGGTCGAAGGCCAGATCGCTGACGAAGCGCCCGGGCAGCGTGCCGCCCGGGTCCAGGTTGCGGAAGGTGGCGCCGCCGTCGGTGGTGATCCGCACGCCCCCCTGCGAGCCCCCCCAGGCGTAGGTGCGGCAGGTGCCGTCCGAGGGGGCGAAGGAGAGGGCGCTGATGGTGCCGGCGGCGGGGCCGTTGCCGGTGTTCGTCCAGCCCGGCGGGTGGGTGGGGGCGAAGAAGTCGTTGGAGCTCCAAACGGTCGTGGACCCGGCGACCACCACGTCCTCGTTCCAGGGGCAGCGCACCATCCGGGCGATGAACGGCGCCGCGTTGTGGTTCAGCGGCGGTCCCACGAACTGGAAGTCGGTGACTCCGGCGTCGAAGGTGCGGTGCGCATAGAGGTTCTGGCGGGTGACGCCCCACTCGGTGTCGGGATGGCCGGAGGCGATGAAGTTGTCGGCGCCGTCCCCCTTGTCGACCCAGCGCCAGCCGTCCTTCCCGCTCCAGTACATGGAGCCGTTGTCCTGGGCGCTGCCGATCGCCGCGTCCCCCTTCTCGGGGTGCAGGTAGCCGGCGAAGAACTGGGTGATGGAGAGGTTGGTGTTGTGGTCGGCCCAGCTGGCACCGCCGTCCACCGTGCTCCAGACGCCGCCGTCGTTGCCGGCCACCAGCCGGTTGGAGCAGAGGGACGGCGAGCTGTTCAGCGCGATGTAGAGCTTCGAGCGCGAGACGGCCACCAGGTCGAGCTTGCCGTCGCCGTTGAAGTCCCCGGCGGCGGCGTCGCCCGGGCCGCCGGGCGCCGGCACCTGCACGAAGCCGCCCGAGGTCCCGTCGGGCTTGGCCACGAAGACCACGATGTCCTCGGCGCCCCCCTCGCGGCGGGTGATGGCGTACTCCGGCAGGCAGTCGCCGTTGAAGTCAGCGGCGACCAGGCGGGTCAGGAACGCCCCGACCCGGAAGCGGGCCGCGTTCGGGAAGTTGCCGGTGCCGGTGCCGTAGACCAGGCTCAGGATGCCGCCGTCCCCCTCGCCTCCCTCGAACTGCGTCACCGCCAGGTCCAGGTTGCCGTCCTGATTGAAGTCCACCGCGGCGGCGCTGTTGTTGTTCGGCTTCAGCGGGAAGGAGACCGGAGGAGCGAACGTCCCGTCGGCGTTCCGGGTCAGCAGCGAGATGTCCTTGAAGTTGGTGGAGACGATGTCGCTCCGGCCGTCGCCGTTGAAGTCGCCGAAGACGGCGTCGATCGGGTAGGTGCCGGTGCCGGTCGGCAGGTCGGGAGCGGCGGTGAAGTTGCCGTGTCCGTCGCCGCGCTGCACGCCGATCGCCTCGGACTTCCCGTAGAGGATGTCGAGGTTGCCGTCGTTGTCGATGTCGACCGGGAAGACGTGGAACGCGGTCTCGATGCCGAGGTCCTTCATGCGGGCGAAGGTGCCGTCGCCGGCGCCGAAGAAGACCAGCAGCCGCGGCGGCTTGCGCGGCTGCCCCTGGACGGTGAAGGAGCCGTGCGTCATCACCAGGTCCAGGTGGCCGTCGCCGTCGTAGTCGCCGGTCACGATGTCGATCGCCAGGAACGACTCGAAGACCGACCGCTTCTTCGGTGGCTGGAAGGTGCCGTCGCCGTTGCCGAGGTGCACCGCCAGGACGTCGTCGGGAGACTCGGCGCCGACCACCGCCACGTCGAGCTTGCCGTCCTCGTTGAAGTCGCCGGTCGTCAGGTGGTGCGAGTACTCGAAGAGGCTGCCGGTTTCGGCGCCGGCCGGCACGTTGGCCGGCGCCTGGAACGTGGGCGGCGGCCCCGCGGTCGGGGCCGACCCGCCGCCGGAAGGCGTGCCGCGGCCGGTGAACGCCAGCGCGTGCTGGTCGCTGTGCATCCCCTTCGTCGGGCTGTCGCTGACCGAGGTCCAGTGCGCGTCGTTGGCGCGGCAGGTGGTGCACTTCCAGAGCGAGACGCCGCCCGCCCAGAGCAGGTTCTCGTCCATGGGGTCCACGAGCAGCACGTGGTCGTACCAGCACTGCTTCTGGCAATAGCCCTGGGTGGTGACGCCGCGGCTCACGGTGTTGGTCGTCGCGCTGTTCACCAGCGTGAAGGTCGGGCTGGCGTCCCAGACGTTGTCGGTGCGCCACAGGCCGAGCAGCTCGTTGTCGTGCGGTCCGGCGGCGGGCCGGTTCCGGCCGTCGGCGACGCTCACGTAGAGCGTGGCGCGGCTGGAGGGGGCGATCGCGATCTCCACCCGGCCGACGCCACCCGCCGCGGTGTCCCACGGGCCGGGCACGCGGTTCCAGCTCTCGCCGCCGTCGACGGAGCGGTAGAGGCCGTTCGCCGCGTTGGCCCCGGTGCTCCCGCGGCCGGCGAGCTGATTCATGAAGTTGCCGGGGTCGAGGACCAGCGAGTTCACGTCGCCGGCGAACTTGCGGATCCACGTCTCCCCGGTGTCCTCCGTCTTCCAGATGCCGCCGGGAGTCGCGCTGGGAGGGTTGGTGAAGCTGCGGCTGCCGGCGAAGCCCCAGGTGCTCCCCGCCATGGCGATGCGCGCGTCGGTGGGGTGCACGCGGATCACGGTGATGGAGCTCTGGGTGAAGGTGGCCGCGGCCGCCGGAGGCGAGCGCCAGGTGGTGCCGCCGTCGCGCGAGATCAGCGGGCCGGCGCCGGCGTACGAGTCCATCGAGTAGTTCCCCTCGCCGGTGCCGGCGTAGACGATCAGCGGGTCGCTGGGCGCGAAGGCCAGCGCGCCCATGGCCAGCGAGGGCTGGTCGTCGGTGCGCGCGGTCCAGGTGGTACCCCCGTTCGTGGTCTCCCAGATGCCACCGCCGGCGGCGCCGGCGAGCCAGTGGTTCGGTTTCGTGGGGTCGGTGGCGAGGGCGGCGACGCGCCCGCTCATGTCGCGGGTGCGCGGGGTGAGGCCGATCTGCCCCTTCACGATCGGCGCCGGGCCGATGTTCGACCAGAGGAGTCCCGTGCCCGCCGAGTAGGCGCGCCGCAACCCTTCGCGGCGCTGGATCTCCTGCAGCGCGCGCAGCCGCGCCCCGTCGGGGATGGAGCCGAGCGGGAAGGCGCGCTGCTCGTAGGCCCAGAGCGCGCGCTCCAGGGGATCGCCCTCGCCGGAGGGCACGTCCTCCTGGGCGAGGAGAGGGAGCGTCGAAAGGAGGAGCGCCGCGGCTCGCGCGGCGAGCGCCAGCGTTCCTCGTCGTCGCACCGGCGCCCTCCGTTTCCGCCGAGACCTTGGAGTCAGGACGCGGGCGGACCACCTGCTCGCGTTCCTCGCTCCAGGGCTCGTCTCCCCTTGGTGGCCTCGAATCCCCTCCGGGATTCTAGGTTCGGGTCGTCTCCGAGGCGATCGTGAACTTGAAGCCGGCGTCGACGTCTCCTACGAAAAAGGCCGCCCTCTCGGGCGGCCCTCACGAATCACCAGGGTGGGAACTTAGGCGAGCTTGACCTCGACGTGGGTGTTGATGCCGCCGCGGGCGTTGTTGCAGTTGTTGTCCTTGAAGCCGCCGGCCACCATCTCCAGCGCGTTGTCCGAGAGCTCGGCGCCCTGCGCCGGGACGTAGGGGACCACGACCCAGATCGTGTCGGCGGTCTCCTGGACGGCCTTCACCGAGACACCGGCCGGGAGCGAGGTGTTGAACTGCTTCTCGAGGATGCTCTTGGGATCGCGGCAGAGAGCCTCGCGATACTTCGGGTTGTCGGAAGCGAACTTGCTGAGAAGGTCCTGGATCTCACCACGGCTGATACCGGCCATTGTCGTCCTCCTGATGTCGTTTGCAGCGTTGCTGCTGCTCCCCACATCGCACTCTGCATGCCATACCGAAAGTGTCGTGGAACCGTGCAGAGCCGCACCGATCACGGCCTGCACGACCGCTTTGCATGACCGGCCTCACAGAGTCCGTCGCGCTGAGGCTCCATCCGATGGAGCCTCGCCTCCAGCGCGCTAGACTGGAAGCGAGGTGGCGCGATGGGCTTCTTCTCCACGTCCAAGCTGAGGCTCCCCAGGCCGGACGAAGCGCTGCCCGGCCGCGCCGACCGGATGCCGGTGCCGGAGCGCCACGAGGTGCTGGGCCATCCGATGGTGCCCCCCTTCCCGGAGGGTATGGAGCGCGCGCTCTTCGGGATGGGCTGCTTCTGGGGCGCCGAGCGGAAGTTCTGGCAGCGCAAGGGCGTCTACAGCACAGCCGTGGGCTACGCCGGTGGCCTGACCCCGAACCCACGCTACAGCGAGGTCTGCAGCGGCTCCACCGGCCACAACGAGGTGGTCCTGGTGGTCTTCGATCCCAAGGTGGTGAGCTACGACGAGCTGCTCAGGGTCTTCTGGGAGAACCACGACCCGACCCAGGGCATGCGTCAGGGGAACGACATCGGCACGCAGTATCGCTCGGCGATCTACGCCTACGGGGACGAGCAGCTGCGGCTCGCCAAGGCCTCGAAGGAGGCTTACCAGCGCGTCCTCGAGGGAGCCGGATACGGCGAGATCACCACCGAGGTGATCGAGGCGCCGGAGCTCTACTACGCCGAGGACTATCACCAGCAGTACCTGGCCAAGAACCCCGACGGCTACTGCGGGCTGGGCGGCACCGGCGTGGCGTGCCCGGTGGGCGTGGCCACGACGGCCTAGGAGCCCGTCCGAGTAATGCTTCCCAGAACCATTGCGCTGGACAAGTGGTGAAGGGGGGCGGGGGGAAACGTGACCACGTTTCCCCCATTCATGGAAGTTGCTAGCCCGCACCATCTTCGATCAGATCGCGCAGCGATCGGCGGGCTAGCCCGCCAGCCGGCGCAGCACCGCCAGCCCCTCCCGGTCCCACTCGCCAGCGGCGTCCTTGGGCGTCTCGAGGATCTTCGGCACGCCGGCGAACGCCGGCTCGGTCATGAGGTTTCGGAAGGCCGCCTCCCCCAGCTGGCCCAGGCCGATCCGCTCGTGGCGGTCCACGCGGCTGCCGCGCTGCCGCTTGCTGTCGTTGGCGTGGATCAGGGCGACGCGCCCGAGCCCGACCGTCTCCTCCACCTCGTCCACCAGGCGCCGCCAGCCGTCGCGCGAGACGAGGTCGTAGCCGGCGGCGTGCAGGTGGCAGGTGTCCAGGCAGATGGCCAGCCTGCGCTTGGCGTCGGAGCGGCGGATCATTTCCGCCAGGTGCCCGAGCTGGTGGCCGAGGCAGGCCCCCTGCCCGGCGGTGCTCTCCAGCAGTAGCCGCGTCCTCGTCTTGGCGGCGCGCTGGAACGCGGCGTCGATCCCGCGCGCCACGCGGTCGAGCCCGGCCTCTTCTCCCTCGCCGCAGTGCGAGCCGGGGTGGATCACCAGGAACTCGATGCCTGCCTGGTGGCAGCGCGCCAGCTCGTCGGACAGGGCGTCGATCGAGCGCGCCCAGAGCGCCGGATCGGGCGAGGCGAGGTTGATGAGGTAAGCGGCGTGCGCCGACAGCGGGGCGAGGCCGGCGGCCCGGGCCGCGCGCCGGAAGTCCAGGGTCTCCTGGCGCGGCAGCGGCCGCCCCTTCCACTGCCCGGCGTTCTTGGTGAAGACCTGGATCGTGCGGCAGCCGGCCGCCACCGCCCGCTCGACGGCGCGCGGCAGCCCGCCGGCCGCGCTCACGTGGGCGCCCACCAGCGGCGAGTTAGGATCGGCGGTCATGAAAACAACACTGCGCTTTTCTCTCCTGGCGATCCTCGCCTGCACGTTCTCCCTCGCTGCCGACGACCCGAAGCCAGTCGCCGATCCGGCGATGGCCGGGCTCCGGCCGCTCTACGGGCGGATCAAGGACATCAACGTCCGGGCCGCCAAGAAGATGCCCGAGGAGAACTTCGCCTTCAAGCCGACGCCGGAGGTGAAGAGCTTCGGACAGTTCGTCGGGCACCTGTCGGACTCGAACATGACGATGTGCCGCGCCGCGCTCGGCGAGGGCTTCAAGTTCGACGACGCCAACGAGAAGGGGAAGACCAGCAAGGCGGACCTCGTCAAGGCGCTGGAAGACTCCTACGCCTTCTGCGACAAGGTCATGGCGCTGCCCGACTCCGAGCTGAGCAAGCCGATGAAGTTCTTCGGCATGGAGTCGTCGCGCTTCGCCGCCGTCGGGCTCCTGGTCGGGCACGGCTTCGAGCACTACGGCAACATGGTGACCTACATGCGCATCAAGGGGCTGGTGCCGCCGTCCAGCGAGGCCCCTCCGAAGGCCGCACCCAAGGCCGAAGCCAAGCCAGCAGAAGAGACAAAGAAATAAGAAGAGCTGGTCAGCAGAGCGGGTCGCCGGAGACTTGGCTAGTCATATGGCGGTGCCTTCGGCACCGCAGAGATCGCCTCCGCCAAGGCTCCGGCGACCAGCTCTGCTACCCGTCTCGCCCTAGACTCTGGCTTCCCGCACGGTGGGGAGCTTCAGGGTCACCACGGTCCCCGAGGGGCCGCCGGTGATCTCCAGGTTCCCGCCGTAGGCGAGCGCGCGCTCGCGCATCCCCACGATCCCCAGCGAATCGGACGCGGCGATCTCCTCCTCGCGGATCCCGCGTCCGTCGTCCCCCACCTCGAGGAGGACGCCGCCGTCGTCCTCGGAGAGGACCACCGAGACGCTGGTGGCCGAGGCATGTCGCGCCACGTTCGTCAGCAGCTCCTGCAGGATGCGGAACACGGCGGTCGAGCGCCCCTCGTCCAGCTCCAGCGCCCCGTCCGGCATCGTCAGCAGGCAGGAGAGGCCGGTGCGCCGCCGGAACTCGCCGACCTGCCATTCGATGGCCGCCGCCAGCCCGAGCTCGTCCAGCAGCGAGGGGCGCAGCTCGGTGGAGATGCGCTGCACGGTGGCGATGGTGGCGTCGATCAGGAGCGACATCGTCTTGGTCTTCTCGGCGATGGCGATGAGGTCGGGTCCTTCCTCGCGCCTCAGCATGCGCGCCAGCCAGGCCACGTCCATCTTCATCGCGGTGAGCGACTGCCCGAGCTCGTCGTGGATCTCGCGGGCGATGCGGGTGCCCTCCTGCTCGCGCACCGAGTGGAGCTTCTCGGCCAGGGCCCGCAGCTCCTGCTCGGTGCGGTCGCGCTCCGCCTCGGCACGGCGCCGCTCGACCACCTCCCGCTCCAGCGCGTCGGCGTGCGCCAGCAGGCGCTCGTTGGCCTCCTCGAGCCGGGCCACCTTCTCGGCCAGCTTGGAGGCCAGCACCCGGCTGTGCTCCCGCTCGAAGTCCTCGGCCGGCGGCGGCGGCGCCGGCACCGGCCTGGTGGCCAGCGCCGACTCCAGCACCCGCAGGATCTCGTGAGGCTCGGAGGGCTTCTCCAGCAGGTGGCGGACGCCGCACTTCTCGGCCAGCGAGGAGGCCTCGCCGAGCTGGTAGTGCGAGGTGTGGAAGACCACCGGGATCTCGCCGCCGCGCCGCGTCTCGCGCAGCCGGCGCACGAACTCGTAGCCGTCCATCTCCGGCATCAGGATGTCGGTGACCACCAGGTCCGGCTGGCGGCTCTCGGCGAGCGCCAGCGCCTCGGCGCCGCCGGAGGCGGGGATCGCGGTGTACCCCTTGTGCTTCAGCAGAGCCACCAGGAAGGCGCGGCTGCCGTCGTCGTCGTCGACCACCAGCACCACCGGCGTGCCCGGGCGGGAGCTCATAGCACCAGCCCGTTCTGCAGCGCGTAGCGGGTCAGCTCGGCGTTGGTGGACATGGCCATCTTCTCCAGCACCCGCGCCCGGTAGGTGCTGATCGTCTGGACCGAGAGGTTCAGCTCCTCGGCGATCTGGCCGGTCGTCTTGCCGGAGGCGATCAGACAGAAGACCTGGTACTCGCGGTCGGAGAGCGTCTCGTGCGCCGGGCGGTCCGACGGCGCGCCCAGCGCGCTGGCCAGCTTCTCGGCCAGCGCCGCGCTGACGTACTTGCCGCCGGAGAGGATCTTCTTGACGGCGTTGACCAGCTCCTCGGGCGCGGTCTGCTTGGTGAGGTAGCCGGCTGCTCCTGCCTTCAGCGCCCGCACCGCGTACTGCTCCTCGGGGTGCATCGAGAGCACCAGCACCTTCAAGGTGGGGCGGCGCTCGCGCGCCTCCTTCAGCACCTCCAGGCCGCTGCGCCCCGGCAGCGAGATGTCGAGCGTCACCACGTCCCATTCCTGCTGCTTCAGGAGCCCCAGGATCTCGGCGCCGTTGGTGGCCTCGCCGAAGCTGGCGTCGGGGAACTCCTCCAGCAGGATCTGCTTGAGCCCCTGCCGCACGACCGCGTGGTCGTCGGCGATCAGGATCCGCAGCACGCCTTCACCTCATCCGCCCGCCGGGACCCCGGGGAAGACGCCGCTGACCGGCGGCTGGAGAGGCAGGCGGACGGTGATCAGCGTGCCCTGCTCGTGGCGGCCGTTCACCTCGATCGTGCCGCCCACCAGCGTGGCCCGCTCCCTCATCCCGATCAGCCCCAGCGAGCGCGGAGCGCGCTGCTCCCGCTCGGTGATGCCACGGCCGTTGTCCTCCACCTCGAGCACCAGGACTCGCTCACGCTGCGCCAATCGTACGGCCACCCGCGACGCGTGGGAATGGCGGGCCACGTTGGTGAGCGCTTCCTGCAGGATTCGGAACGCCGCCGTCGAGGCCTTGTCGCTGGGGGAAGGCGCCGGCGCGGCGATGGTGGCGCGCGCCTCGATACCGTAGCGCTTGGCGAACTCCGAGACCTGCCACTCGATGGCCGCCGCCAGGCCCAGGTCGTCCAGCAGGCCGGGGCGCAGCTCGGCCGAGACGCGGTGCACCGTCTCCATCAGCTCGTCGACCAGGCGGCTGGTGCCGGCGACGCGGGCCTGGTAGGCGGTGCCGTCGGCGTCGGCGGCGTGGCGCCGCAGCCAGGCGAGGTCCATCTTCACCGCGGTGAGCGACTGGCCCAGGCCGTCGTGGATCTCGCGGGAGATGCGCCGGCCCTCCTCCTCGCGCACCGAGGAGAGGCGGGCCGAGAGCGCCCGCAGCTCGTCGTAAGAGCGCTTGAGCCGCTCCTCGGCGGCGCGCCGGTCGCTGATGTCGGCCATGGCGCCGATCATCCGCACCGGCTTGCCGTCGGCGTCGCGCTGCACGTAGCCGCGGTCCAGCACGACCGCGTAGGAGCCGTCGGAGCGCAGGTAGCGGTATTCGTCGCTCCAGTAGATCCCGCCGGTGTTGACGACGCGGTCGAGCCCTTCCAGCACCCGGACGCGGTCGTCGGGATGCACCGACTCGGTCCAGTCGTCCACGGTGGGCGGCTCGGTCTTCCCGAAGAGCCGGGCGAAGCCTTCCCCCCAGAAGACCTCGTCGGTCGCCAGGTTCCAGTCCCAGATCGCGTCCTGGGTCGCCTTGGCGGCGAGCTGGAAGCGGTCGTGGCTGGTGATGAGCGCCTCGGCGGCGCGGATGCGATCCCGCTCGCGCTGCTGGAGCGCGGCCGCCATCTCGTCGAACGCGCGGGTCAGCTCGCCGAGCTCCCCCTTCGGCTCCCCCGGCTCGCTGGCCCCGGCCCGGGTGGCCAGCTCGCCGGCGCCGACCCGCTGGGTGGCCGCGATGAGCGCGCGGATCGGCTTGACCACCAGGGCGTCGCCGGCGATCCAGGCGGCCACTCCGGCCAGGAGCGCCACCAGGACGAGCAGGACGATGTCGGAGGCCAGCTCCCGCTGCGGTCCGAGCGAGATCGTGGCCATCGCGACGCCGACCACCACGCGCGGCTGCTGCCCCTCGGCGCCTTCCAGCGAACGCACCGCGTAGAGCCGGCGCACCCCGGCGGCGTCGGTCTCCTCGGCCGTGCCGTTGAGGCCCAGCAGCGTCCGGAGGCGGTCGGGCGGCGGCAGGTCGTCGACGGCGTCGTCCGGCCAGCTCGCCAGGAACGCGCCGGCCGGGGAGACGACCGCCAGCACCGCGCCGTCCGGCAGGCTCGACTGGCGGGCCAGCTCCGGGAACGAGGAGAGCGGCAGGCAGACGAAGAGCACGCGTCGCGCGCCCTCGTCGAGCGGAAGCGTCGCCACCAGCGCCGGCCTCCCGGTGAAGGGCCCGGCCGGCGACTCCCGCACCAGGAAGCCGTCGCCCGGCTTGGCGGCGGGGAACCAGACGGCCGAGGAGAGGTCGGCGGGGCTGGCCACGCCGCTGCGGCCGCAGCTCACGCGCCCGGCCTCGTCGGCCAGGCCCCAGCCGGCGTAGCGCTCCGAGAGGTCGAGCTCGGAAAGTGCCGCGCACGGCTCGCGGCCGGCGAGGAGGCGGGCGATCGCGCCGAGCTGGGCGCGCGCCGCCGCTACGGCTTCGCGGTGCGCGAAGCCGGCGTGCTCGGCGGTGCGGGTCAGGCGTCCGGCGGCCTCGTCCAGCGACGCGCGCTGGCGCTTGGCCGCCTTGTTCACGATCACGCCCAGCGCCGGCACCACCGCCAGGAGCACGACCAGCAGAAGCCGGTAACGCAACGAGGAGAAGAGGCGGCGCAGCATGAAGGGTGCGTCTAAGCATAAACGTGCCGGATAATCGGCGCCCTATGGCATCCATCGAATTCACCGGGAATTACCAGGATCTCTCCACCGACCGGGGCTACCAGTTCAAGTTCTATTGCGAGAAGTGCGGCAACGGCTACATGTCGACCTTCAAGACCTCGGCGCTCGGGATGGCCGCTTCGGCGGCGCAGGTCGCCGGCTCGCTCTTCGGCGGCATCTTCGGCCGCGCCTCCGCCGGCGCCTACGAGGTGCAGCGCGCCATCGGCGGTCCCGCCCACGACTCGGCGCTGAAGGAAGCGGTCGCCGAGATCCGGCCTCTCTTCAAGCAGTGCCGCCGTTGCGGCCAGTGGATCTGCGAGCCGATCTGCTTCAACAAGAAGGCGCAGCTCTGCGACCGCTGCGCGCCCGACCTCGACGAGGAGATGGCCGCCGCCCAGGCCGAGGCGGCCGCCGAGCAGGTGCGCGAGAAGGCGCGCTCGGTCGACTGGCTCAAGAACCGCGACGTGGCGACAGTGACCGGCGCGGCCTGCGGGGCCTGCGGGGCGGCCACCCAGGGAGGCAAGTTCTGCCCCGAGTGCGGCCAGCCGGTCGTCCAGAAGTCGAGCTGCAAACGCTGCGGCGCCGAGGTCGAGGGGAACCCGAAGTTCTGTCCCGAGTGCGGGCAGAAGTTCGCCTAGCGCGCCCATGATCCCCTCGGATGCGTCCCGCTATTCCGGCGGGCGCGAGGACCGGCGCGCCGCCTGCTCCTACGCGCTGGTCGGCGCCGGGGGCGAGCCGAGCTCGATCGGCGACGGGGACGCCGAGGTCACCGAGGCCGGCGTCGGGGTGGGCCCCGTCTTCGTCGAGCACCTCGACGCCGATACGTTCCACGACGCCGAGCGGGTGCTGACCCTCGGCGTCTGGCCGGGTGGGCGGCTGACGCTCTCGATGCTGGGGCGCCGGCACGAGAGCTTCGCCCAGGCCCTGGCCGAGGCGCGCGACGAGGCGCGGGTGGCCGGCCTGCTGGCGCACGGCCTCTCCTCGCCGGTCGTCTACAGCGGCGCGCTGCTTTCCGCGGGGGGCGGGTCGGCGGCGCGGCTCCTGGTCTACGCCACACACCTGACGGCGATCACGCCGGGGGAGGACCCGTTCCAGGTGCCGTTCGGAGCGCTCCGGTCCGTGGCGTTCGACGAGGACGCCTGGACGGTGACGCTGAAGGCCGGCCTCGACACCCACGTCTTCGGCCGCCTGGGGCGGCAGACGCACCCCTTCCGCTCGCTGGTGAAGACCGCCGCCGACGCGCAGGCGCGGCGGCTGGCGGAGGTGGCCGGCACGCCGGGCTTCGCCGACGGCCTCGGCGTGCCGCTCGCGGACCTGCAGGACGGAGAGCGGTTGCTGGCCGGCTGGACGGCGCCGGAGCGCGCCGCCGGCGTTGGGACGCTGCTCTCGCTGGGAGACCGCGCCAGGGCGCGGCTCGGCCTGGTGGAGCTGCTGGATCCGGACAGCGAAGCGCTCGCCTCGCCCCAGCCGCTGCCGAAGAACGTCGCGGCGTTCCTCCTGGTGCCTTCGAAGGGGCGCGTCGCGCTGGAGGTGCTCTCCGGTCCCTCGGCGGCGACCTACGTCTTCTCGGGCGACCTCGAGCAGGTGAACCGCGATCTGCAGGCGCTGCACTTCCGGCGCCGCCCTCTGGCGCTGACCGCCGAGGAGGCCGAGGGGCGTGCCGGACGGCCCTACCGGCTGGCGCTGCGCCGCCTCGCTCCGCTGCAGCGCCTTCGAGAGGCGACGCTGGCGCGGGTGGTGCACGCCGAGAGCTGGGAGGAGAAGCTGAAGGAAGTGTTCTAAACCCTTTTGACGAACTCGCGCACCAGCGCGCAGGCCACGTGGCGGCGGTAGGCGCCGGTGGAGCGGATGTCGTCGATCGGCGCCACGTCGGCGAGCGTCGCGCCGTCGAGCTCCTCTTCGGTCACCGTCCGCGGCAGCACGTTCAGGAGCAGCGCGCGCACGGTCGGCAGCAGCGCGACCGTCGGCGCGACCGACGCCATCCCGAACCCGACGCGGATAAGGCGCCCCTCGCGCTTCTCCGCCACGGCCGCCAAAGCCACCTTCGAGATCGCCTGGGCCGCGCGGGTCCCGACCTTGCGCCAGTAGGTGATCGCCCCTTCGGCGGGCAGCGCGAACGTCACCGCGCGGATGAGCTCGTCGGCGGCTCGGACCGAGCGCTTGTAGCCGGTGAAGTAGCTCGCCAGCGGCACGCTCCGCTCGCCGCGGACGCTCGCCAGCACGACCTCGGCGTCCAGCGCCGCCAGCGCTGTGACGCCGTCGGCGGCGGGGGAGGCGGTCGCCAGGTTGCCACCCACGGTCCCGCGCGCCTGGATCTGCACCGCGCCCACCTCGCGCGACATCGCCGCCAGGAGCGGCGCGCGAAGCGCCAGCAGGGGGTGCCGCCGGATCTCCAGGAACGTCGTGGCCGCACCGAGCGTCACCCGGTCCCCCTCGATCTCGATGCCGCGCAGCTCCGGCAGGCGCGTCACGTCGACGACCAGCGGATAGGCGCGCGCCCCTTCCTCGGCCGTCGGCGCCATGTGACGCTCCACGATCCAGTCGGTGCCGCCGGCCAGGAGTACCGTCTCCTCGTACCGCGCCGAACGCTCGGCCAGCAGCTCACAGAGCTCGGCCAGCGCGCTCACCCGGCGGAAGGGGTGCTCGGCCAGCTCGGCGAGGCTCATCACCGTCCTCCCGCTCGGGGCAGAGCCCCTCGCGCTCGGTCGCCGCACGTACCTGCGGACCTCGCCTGCGGCTCGGGCCTACGGTTCACAGCAGCTCGGACCTGTCGGGCGGCTCGGAGCGTCCGAGCTCGGCCCTTACGTGGCGTGCCTTGGCGGCGTTCTGGATCGACTCCACGATCCGCTGGTAGCCGGTGCAGCGGCAGATGTTCCCGGCGATGGCGTCGCGGATCGCCTCGTCGGCGGGGAGCGGGTCGCGCGCCAGCAGCGCCTCGGCCGAGACCAGCATCCCCGGCGTGCAGATGCCGCACTGGGCGCCGCCGTCGACCGCGAAGCAGCGCTGCAGCTCGGAGAGGTGGTCCACTTCCCCGAGGCCTTCGATGGTGACGACGCTGCGCCCCTCGCACTGCACGGCGGCGACCAGGCAGGCGTTCACCGGCTCGCCGTCCAGCAGCACGGTGCAGGAGCCGCACTCTCCTTCGCCGCAGCCTTCCTTGGTGCCGGTGAGCCCGAGCGGACCTCGCAGGACGTCGAGGAGGCGCGCCAGCGGCGGCGCGTCCACCTCGCAGCTCCGGCCGTTCACGGTGAGCGCCAGGCTCACGACGGGGTCTCCCGGCTGCTGGCCGCCGCGAAGAGGTCCTCGGGCAGGAGCGGCAGGTCGTCCATCGCCACGCCGGTCGCGTGCTCCACCGCCGCGGCGATGGCCGGCGCTCCGCCGTCCATCGGCAGCTCGCCGATCCCCTTGGCGCCGCCGCCGGGGCCGCGCGAGAACGGGGCCTCGACGAGGAGCGTCTCGAAGGGCGGGGCGTCCAGGCTGGTCGGCACGATGTAGTTCGTCATGCGCGGGTTCAGGATGAGGCCGTCCTTGAAGACCACCTTCTCGTTGAGCGCCCAGCCGATCGCCTGCAGCGTGCCCCCCTCGATCTGCCCCTTGCAGAGCACCGGGTTGATCGCCTTGCCGACGTCGACCGCGGCCCAGAAACCGAGCACCTTGGTCTCGAAGGTGTCGAGGTCCACCTCCACCTCGGCGACGTCGCACCCCCAGCCGTAGACCGGATAGGCATCGCCGCTGTAGGTGTCGTCGTCCCAGCGCAGCCCGGGCGGGGGCTCGTAGGTCTTGTCGGCGGTCATCGGCGGCGCTTCCCCGGCGTCGCGGCGCGCCCTCAGCTCCCGCCCCGCCTGCTCCAGGATGGAGCCGACCACCATCACCGTGCGCGAGGCGACGGTCGGGCCGGAGTCGGGGACCGACGTCGTGGACGGGATCGCGAACTCGATGCTGCGCAGCGGCAGGCCCAGCGCGTCGGACAGGATCTGCCGGAAGACGGTCTCGGTGCCCTGGCCGATGTCGGTGGAGCCGGTGCGGATGAGCGCGCGGTCGCCGTCCTCGCCGCTGACCAGGTCGACGGCGATGCGCCCCTTCAGCCGCTGCTCGCCCGAGCCGGTGAAGCCCGCTCCGTGCAGCACCACGCTGGCCCCTACGCCGCGCGCCTTGCGCCCCTGGACCAGCGGGCCGCGCGCCCGCTTCTGGTGGTAGCCGCTGGCCTCCTCGGCCGCGGCGACGCACTCGGCCACGCCCACCGACTCCTTCAGGAGCTGGCCGGTGGCGGTGACGTCGCCGATCCGCAGCAGGTTCTGTCGTTTGAGCTCCAACGGATCGCGCCGCAGCACCGCGGCCACCTTGTCCAGGTGGCGCTCGACCGCCCAGGCGGTCTGCGGCGCGCCGAAGCCCCGGAAGGCGCCGTTGGGCGGGGTGTTGGTGGCCACCGCCCGCGACTCCACCAGCACGTGGTCCCAGCGGTAGGGGCCGGCGGCGTGGATGGAGCCGCGCGAGAGCACCACCGGCGTCAGCGTCAGGTAGGCCCCGCCGTCCATGGTGATCGAGGCCTGGAACGCGCGGAACGTGCCGTCGCGGTCGCAGCCGGAGGTGATCTCGACGACCGCCGGATGGCGCTTGGTGGTCGCCTCGATGTCCTCCTTGCGGTCGTAGATCATCTTCACCGGGCGGCCGCTCTTGCGCGCCAGCAGCAGGGCGTGGAGCGCCAGGAGCGTGGGGTACTCCTCCTTGCCTCCGAAGCCGCCGCCGGTGACCGACTGGGTGACGTCGATCGGGCCGTGCAGGTCGAAGGTGCGCTTGAGCCCCTTGTAGACGTAGTAGGGGCACTGCAGCGAGCCGTGGACGTGGGGACCGTCGTCGTCCCACCAGGCCAGCATCCCTTGCGGCTCGATGTAGATGTGCTCCTGATGGTGGACCGAGTAACGGCCCGAGACCACGACGTCACAATCGGACAGGGCCGCGGCGCCGCGCCCCTTCTCGATGCGGTACCGCTTGAAGACGTTGTCGGTGCCGTAGACGAGCGCCTTCCTGCCCAGCGCCTCGTCGACCCGCAGCACCGGCGGCAGCGGCTCGACGTCGGCGATCAGGTGCGCCAGCGCGCGCGAGAGCCGCAGCGGGTCCTCGCAGGCCACGAGCGCCAGCGGTTCGTAGGCGTGCTTGATCTCGTCCTTGGCCAGCACCGGCTGGTCCTCTTCGATCAGCGCGACCACGTTCACCGGTACGTCCTGAGCGGTGACCACGGTGATGCCGCTCCAGTCGAAGGCCGGGTCCTTGCGGATGCCCAGGAGGCGCCCGCGCGCCACCGCGCTGCGCAGCGTGGCGCCGTGCAGGAGGCCGGGCATGGTGAGGTCGTCCACGTAGCGGGCGGCGCCGGTGACCTTCGCCGGCCCGTCCGTGCGCATCACGCTCTGGCCAACGAGAGGCCGCATCGGCCGACTCTACCCGAGCAAGTGCTCGAGCGCAGCCCGCAGGTGCGAGTAGCCGAACTTGTAGCCGAGCGCCTCGGCGCGCTTCGGCAGGACGCGTTGCCCGTCCAGGACGATCGTGGCCCCGTCGCCCAGCTTGGCCTTGGCGACGGCGGCTGCCGCCGAGCCCGGGAACCAGAGGCGGCGGTTCATCACCCGGCCGAGCTCGGCGGCCAGGTCCGCGTTGCGGACCGGGTTCGGCGCGGTGCCGTTGATCGCGCCGCTGGCGGCGGCGTTCTCGAGCGCCAGGACGAGGATCTCCACGAGGTCGTCGACGTGGATCCAGGAGACCCACTGCCGGCCGGTGCCGACCGGGCCACCGCTGTGCATCTTGAAGGGCAGCAGGAGCTGGGGCAACGCCCCGCCGTCCGGCGACAGGACGACTCCGGTGCGCAGCCGGACGACCCGCAGCCCGAGGGGCTCGAAGCGCCGCGCGGCCTCCTCCCACTTCACGCAGACCGCGGCCAGGAAGTCGGTTCCGGGCCGGCTCTCTTCGGTGAGCTCCTCGTCGTCGTGCGGGCCGTAGTAGCCGATGGCCGAGGCGTTCACCAGCACCTTGGGGCGGGTCGCCGCCCTCTCCACCGGTCCGTGCAGCCGCTCGGTGGCGGCGACGCGGCTCCGGAGGATCCGCTCCTTGGAACGCGCGGTCCAGCGCTGGGCGATCGGCTCGCCGGCCAGGTTCACCAGCGCGTCGGCGCCGTCCACCAGCTGCTCCCAGCGCGGCGCCCCCTCCGCCCAGGAGATGACCGTCACCTTGGGGTGAAGGTCGTCGCGCGACCGGGATGCGTCGCGGGTGAACGCGGTCACCTCGTGGCGGTCGCGCACCAGCCGGTGACAGAGCTTGGTGCCGAGGAAACCGGTAGCGCCGGTCACGACGATGCGCATTTAGTGTGCCGTCCCCGAAGTACGTCGAAGTCTGTTCGGAGCGCCAGAGGGCCAGATGCTAGGCGCCGCGACGTGCGCCAATCTAAACGATTGCGGAGGAGCGGCAACAACGCAGATGGCCCTCTGCCGCCCGAACCCGAAGGGCGCCAGGCCATTGCGGCCGATCTCTACGTTGCGCCTCCTTGGTGGAGAGCCAACTCCAACCTGCGTCGGCGCGTCTTGATCTCGACCGCAAGCGCCAGGCGCAGACATCGACGTACTTCGGGGACGGCACACTAAGGTCGGAGGATACGGCATGCCGCTTGAAAGAGACCGGGGATGCTGATCGTCCCGGCCATGCTGGCCGCCGCCCTTTCGGCGGCCGACGCGAGCGGCGTGGACGCCGACGCGCTGATCCGCGCGGTGGTGCGGAGCCAGCGCTCTTCCGAGCAGCAGCTCGCCTCCTACACGTTCGACCAGCGCGAGACGCGGGTGAAGAACGGCAAGGACGGCCTGCCCAAGGAGATCGAGACGAAGCTCTTCTACGTCCTCTCCGGCGGCGGCGCCGGAGAGGAGCCGACCCGCGAGCTGGTCGAGGTGAACGGGCACCCGGCGACCGACGGCGAGAAGCGCGACGCCGCGGCCGAGGATGCCAAGGACCGCCAGAAGCGGGTCGAGCGCCGCGCCGCCGAGAAGGCACGCAGCCGCCCGGCGGTGTCCGGAGAGGAGGACGACCCGTTGGTCGGCACCCGCAAGCTCTCCGACCTGATCGCCCGCTACGACGTGGCGCTGCGCGGCCTCGAGGAGGTGGAGGGAAGGGCGACCTACGTGCTCGACTTCTCGCCGCGCAGGGAGGCGGTGGCGCGCAACCTCTCGGAGACGGCGCTGAACGCGCTGGCCGGTCGCGCCTACATCGACGCGGCCGACCTGCAGGTGCGCCGGGTGGAGGCGCACATCGTCGCGCCGGTGAAGGTCGGAGGCGGCCTGGCCGCCAACGTGCGGGAGGCCGAGGTTCACTACGAGGCCGAGCCGATCGGGCGGCAGCACTGGTTCCCCTGCCGCATCGAGCTGCGCCTCAAGGGGAAGACCGCGGTCCTCTTCCGGCTGGACGTCGCCTACCGCTGGGAGCTCTCCGCCTTCAAGGTCTTCAGAGTCGAGACCGAGGAGGCGCCCGCGGCGCCGGGAGCGGCCCACTAGAATCTCGTTCCATGACGAAGACGCAGCGCCGTGGCGTGCTGGCGGCGGCCATCGGTGGCGCGGCGGCCCTCGCCGCCTGGGCCTACTACGGAGCGCTGGTCCCCGCCACCCATCCCGATCACGACCACGGCATCCTGAACCTCGACGCCGGCGGGCGGCTGATGGTCACGGCGCGCGACGGCAAGAGCCGCAACCTGGTCGGCCGGCCCGGGCACGCCCTGGTCCTCCACTTCTTCGACACCAGGGCGCCCGGCGCCGCCGACGAGCTGGCGGCGCTCTTCGCGTTCCAGAAGAGCGTCGCACCGGAGCCGGGAGACGCGGCCAGAGTCGAGTGGGTGCTGATCGCCAGGGAGCCCGACTTCGCGACCCTCGACGCCTGGCTGGCGCAGAACAAGCTGGCGCCGCCCGACCCGGCCCAGCTGGTGCTCGACCCTGCGGGGGAGACGACCTCCAAGCTGAACTCCAAGCGTCCGCTGGAGACGATGTTCTTCAACGCCGACGGCAAGCTCGCCGACCAGGCGCGGGGCCGGCTGGAGTGGGCCCTGGACGCGGCACCGCGCCTGGAGAGGGCGCGCAAGGGCGAAACGCTCGAGTGAGCGGACGCCTCTACGTCGGCGTCGACGCGGGAGGCACCCGCACGCGCGCGGTGGTGGCGCGCGCCGAGCTGGCGCCGCTGGGGCGCGGCGCGGCGGGGCCCGCCAACGCCGCCACCAACCCGCTGCCGGCGGTCGTTTCGGCGATCGAGGAGGCGGTCGACGACGCGCTGGAGGCCGCCGGCATCGGCCGCGACGCGGTCCGGCGGCTCGCCTGCGGCGTGGCCGGGATCGAGGCCGCGGCCCAGAAGGAGCGGCTCACCGAGGCCCTGGAGGAGATCTACGCGCCGGCGCGGGCGCTGGTGACGACCGATGCCGAGGTGGCGCTGGCGGGCGCCCACGCGGGCGCGCTGAGCGCTCCGGCACTGGTGCTCATCGCCGGCACCGGGACCGTGGTCTTCGGCCGCAACGCGGCCGGGGAGGCGGCGCGCGCCGGCGGCTGGGGGCCGCTGATCGGCGACGAGGGCTCCGGCTACGCGGTGGGGCGCGGCGTCCTCTCGGCGGTCGCGCAGGACATCGACGGCCGCGGGCCGGCGACTCTGATGCGCTCCCTGCTGCTGGCCCAGGAGGAGACCCGCGCTCCCGAGGACCTGCTGAAGAAGCTCTACCTCGAGGGGGGGCGGCCGTCGGACGTGGCCGGCTACTTCCCGATCGCGGTGAACGCCGCCAAACGCGGCGACGCGGTCGCGGCCGCGCTGCTGCACGCCGCCGGCGAGGAGCTCTCCCGCTCGGTGGTGACGGTGGTGAGGAAGCTGGGCATGGAGCGCGAGCGCTTCCCGATCGCCACCGTGGGCGGCGTCTTCGCGGCCGGCGAGCTGGTGCTGGCGCCGATCCGGGCGCGGCTGGCCGAGGTGGCGCCCGGCGCGGCCCTGGGACCGCCCACCTACGCGCCGGAGCTCGGGGCTATCCGGCTGGCGCTGGATGCCGAGGAACGCACCGGGTGAGGGGGGACGACCTTCTGGCGTTGGTGCGCCGCCTGCACGAGGCGGACCGCGAGGCGGTGGCGCGGGTGGAGCCGGCGCTGCCGTCGGTGGCGCGGGCGGCGGCCGCGGTGGCCGAGCGGCTGGACGGCGGCGGCCGCCTCTTCTACGTGGGGGCCGGGACCAGCGGCCGGCTCGGCGCGCTGGACGCCGCCGAGCTGCCGCCGACGTTCGGGACACCGCCGGAGCTGGTGACCGCGCTCCTGGCCGGGGGTCGCGAGGCGATGTTCCGCGCGATCGAGGGGGCCGAGGATGACGAGGCGGCGGCCGCGCGCGACCTCGGCGACGTGGGCCTGGGCGCGCGCGACGCCGTCTGCGCGCTCTCGGCCAGCGGCACCACGCCCTACGCGATGGCGGCGGCGCGGCGGGCGCGCGAGGCCGGCGCCCTGACGCTCTGCGTCACCTGCACCGCCGGCTCGCCGCTGGCGGAGGAGGTGGAGATCCCGATCGTGGTGGAGACCGGTCCCGAGGTGCTGAAGGGCTCCACCCGGATGAAGGCCGGCACGGCGCAGAAGCTCGTTCTCAACATGCTCTCGACCGCGGTCATGTGGCGGCGGGGGCTGGTGGTGCGTGACGAGATGGTGGCGGTGCGCCCCACCAACAGGAAGCTGCGGCTGCGGGCGGTGCGCATCGCCTCGGAGTTCCTGAACGTGCCGCGCCAGGTGGCCGAGGAGCTCCTCGAGGAATCGGGGTGGGAGCTGCCGGTGGCGCTGGTGGCGGGACATCGCGGCGTCTCGGCGGCCGAGGCCCGGCGCCGCATCGAGGAGGCGCGCGGGAACGTAGCCCAGGCTCTCGGGTTTCTTTAGGCCTGGACTTGCCGTGAGGCGCCTTGCGGGAGGGGCAGGGGGAACCCGGTAGGGGTTCCCCATCATTCCCTAGACCTTCCAGAACCAGCCGCGCTTCTCGAACACTCTCAAGATGCCCCAGAAGAGCAGCACCTCGAGGAGCGCCCAGGCGTGCGAGGCCAGGGTCCGCTGCGGCAGCCAGGAGAACGCCGCGCGGTAGAGGAAGGCATGCAGCGAGACCAGCTTCCCGCCGGCCGCGGTCCACTTCACCAGCCCCAGCAGCTTGGCCAGCAGCCCGGAGAGCACGAACGCCAGCAGCGGGTTCGTGCCGAACGTGGTGAAGAAGGAAAGGCGCCAGCTCTTCACGTCGCAGAGGTAGAGGCAGAACGCCAGCGTCAACGCGGCCAGGCCCGAGGTCAGCAGCACGTAGGAGGCGGTCCAGAGGTTCTTGTTGATCGGCAGCAGCGGGTGCAGGAGCTGCCCCGCGAGCGCGGTGAGCGCCCCGGCCGCGGCCAGCGTTCGCAGCCTCTCGCCGAGCGGGCGCGCCGAGGTCAGCCACCAGCCGGTCAGCGTGCCGGTCAGCATGGTGGCGACCGACGTCAGGGTGGAGAGGATTCCCTCCGGGTCCCAGTCCTTCTTCCAGAGGTGCCCCTTCAGCAGGGCCAGGTCGAGGGCGCGCTGCAGGTTCCCCTCGCGGGTGAGGTCGTAGCCGAGGCCGGTCGCCAGAAGCGTGTGCAGCGCCAGGAGCAGGAGCGTCGCGGCCAGCACGACCCAGCGCCGGCGACCGCAAGCCAGCACGATCCAGGTGCCGAGCACGAAGACCACGCCGATGCGCGGCAGCACGCCCGGGATGCGCAGGCGGGAGAGCCGCTCGAGCGTGAACGGGAACCAGGCCAGCAGCCAGCCGACCAGCGCGATCGTCATCCCGCGCCGGAACGCGTGGCGGGCCAGCTCCGCGCCTGAGGCGCCGGCGGCGGCGCGCTTCTCCAGCGAGAGGGCGCCGGCCACCCCGACGATGAACAGGAAGAACGGGAAGATGAGGTCGGTCGGCGTCCAGCCGTGCCACTCGGCGTGCTCGAAGGGCCACGACAGGTGCCCCCAGTCGCCCGGGTTGTTCACGAAGATCATCGCGGCGACGGTCGCGCCGCGGAAGACGTCGAGCGCGCGCAGACGCTCGGAGGAGGTACCGATGGGGCGATCCTATCTGGACTGCCGGAGGGCCTTCGGCCTCGTGCCGGAGTCGGCCCGCCCGAGCGCTTCGGCCACGCGGGTGCGCAGCGCATCGGGCGTGAAGGGCTTGCTCAGCACCCCGAAGCGGCTCTTCAGCGCCGAGGCGTAGCCGGTCATCAGCAGCACCTTCAACCCCGGGGCCCGCGCCAGGAGGCGCTCGGCCACGGTGGCGCCGTCGATGCCCGGCATGACGACGTCGGTCAGCAGCAGGTCGAACGGCCCCTCGGCGTCCAGCGCCCCCATCGCCTCTCGGCCGCTGGCCGCCTCGCGGACCTCGTAGCCGGCGGTCGCCAGGACCGTCTTGGCCATCCGGCGGACCGAGACCTCGTCGTCCACCAGAAGGATGCGGATGGGACGCGAGGGGAGCTGCGGGACGGCCGGGCGGGCGACCTCCGGCACGCCGGAGACGATCGGCAGGCGGACCTCGACGCGGTTGCCGTCCCCCTCGGCCTCCAGCCAGATCACCCCGCCGCTCTGATGGACGATGCCGTAGGCGGCCGCCAGCTCGAGGCCGGAGCTCTGCAGCCGCTCGCCGCGCCGGAAGAACGGCTCGAAGGCGCGAGCGCGCGCCTCGGCGTTGAGCGGCGGCGCGGTGTCCTTCACCGAGAGCCGCATGTATCGCCCCTCGGGGAGCTGCTGCCCGTCGCGCACCAGCGGCACCGTCTGGTCCAGCACGCTGGTCTCGATCGTCAGGTTCCCCCCCTTGCCCATGCAGGAGCGCGCCGCCGCCGCCAGGTTGGAAAGCAGCCCTTCCATGAGCTGGCGGTCGGCCTTCACCGTGTCCAGCCCGTCGGAAAGACGCAGCTCCAGCCCGATCGCCGGACCCAGCACGCGCTGCAGCGGCTCGTAGGTATCGCGCACCAAGGCGGAGAGGTCGAGCGGGCGCGGCGCGGCGAGCTGCCGGCGGCCGAAGGCCAGGAGCTGACGCGTGACGACCGCCGCCCGCTCACCGGCGCGCAGGATCTCGGAGAGGCCGTGCCGCTGCGAAGGCTCCTCGGCGCGCTCGAGCAGTAGCTCGCCGTAGCCGAGGATGGTGGTGAGGAGGTTGTTGAAGTCGTGGGCCACGCCTCCGGCCAGCTGCCCGACCGCCTCCAGGCGGAGGGACTCGCGCTTCTGGTCCTCGCGTGCCCGGCGCTCGTTGATGTCGAGGAGCACGCTCTCCACCAGCGGCTCCTCGCGCACCACCTCCTCCAGCACGGTGGCGCTGACCAGCACCCAGAGCGGGCTGCCGTCGCGGCGCAGGAGCTGGATCTCGTGGTAGCCGGTGGAGCCCTTCTCCTTCAGCTCCCTCTCGAACGCCTCCCGCTCGGCGGTGCTCAGCCAGAAGCGCGAGACGTCGAGCCCGTGCAGCTCCTCCGGCGCGCCCCAGCCGAGGAGCTGCGCGTAGGCGCGGTTGCAGTCCACGAGACGTCCGCTCAAGGTCTGGCGGCAGATGCCGGCCAGGTTGCGCTCGAAGAGCATCCGATAGCGCTCGTCGGAAGTGCGCACCGCGTGCTGCAGCCGTCGCCAGTCGGTGACGTCGAACGCCAGGCCGCGCACCAGGGGAGACCCGGCGCCGTCGGCCCGCAGCGTGGTGTGGTACTTCCACAGCCGACGCTCTCCGGCGCGGGTGCGCACCGCCATCACGCCCTGCGCGGTGCCGTGCTCGGTCACCTCGGCGAGGTATTCGCTGAAGGCCGTCCGGGCAGCAGGCCAGAGGAGCTCCTCGATGCTGCGGCCGACCATTTCCTGCGGCTCGTACCCCAGCCGCCGCGCCGCGGCCGGGTTGATCGACAGGAGGCGGCCGGAGAGCGTGTGGGTGGAGAGCAGCGCGCCGCCGTGCTCCACAAGGTCGCGGAAACGCTCCTCGTTGTCCTCGGCCACCCGGCGCGAGCCGCGCTCCTGGGCCGCGCGCCAGAGGCTGGGCAGGAGACGCCGGCCGACCTCGCTCGGCAGCAGGACGTCGGCGGCGCCGGCGCGGAACAGGGCCACCACCGAGGAGCGATCCTCGCTCGAGCTCACCACGATCACCGGAAGCCGCCGCGCCGCCGTGTCGAGCAGGAGCGACAACGCCTCGGGCAGCGTTTGACCGGCGCACACGACGGCGTCGCAGGCGAGCACCGAGAGCCGTTCCAGCGCCTCGGCGACCGTGCCGGCGCGATGAAGCGTCGCCGCGGCGTCCCCCTGCTGTGCCGAGAGCAGGTCGCGGACGATCTGGAATTCGGGTGTGGCGCAGATCACCAGTACGTGCCCGAGACCAGACGTAGCGGATGGTTCGCTCACGTAAGGCAGTTCCGTAGCCTCTTTGGACTTGAAAGGGTACCACGGAAGCGGCCCTGTCTAGGGAGCGATCATGGCCTCCCAGACCGTGCGCGAGACGCGGCGGGTCACGTCCAGGACCCTCTTCCGGCCGGCGTCGCTCGCGCCGAAATCGTTGGCCAGGAGGACGAGCACGTATTCCCGCCCGTCGGGCAGCCGCACGATCCCGCAGTCGTGCTGGACCGAGGAGATCCAGCCGGTCTTGTGAGCCACCGCCGCGCCGGCCTGCGCCGGGATACCGGCCGGGATCTGCTCGTTCCAGACCTGCGCGGTGAGGAGCTCCCAGGCCTTCGCCCTGGCCGCCGCCGAGAGGCGCGGCGACCGCACACAGGCCTCCATGACCACCGCCATGCCGGCGGCATCGGTCTCGTTGTTGAGCCCCTTCTCGAACGCCTTGCCGTCCTCGACGCAGCGGCGCACCTTCACGCTGGGCGCGCCGAGCTCCTCGGTGAAGCGCTGCACGGCCTCGGGGGTGACCAGCGTCAGCAGCAGGTTGGTGGCCAGGTTGGAGGAGCGGGCGATCATCTCGCGGGCCAGGAGCTCGAGCGTCGCCGTCTTGCCGAGCTTCTCGGCGACCACGAAGTCGGTGTCGGCCTCGAGCTCCAGCTTGAACGGCGAGCCGTCCACGATGGAGCGGAACTCGTTCCTCACCGCGAGCTCGTCGGAGAGCTTCAGCTCTCCGGCGTCGGCGCGGCGCAGCAGCTCCAGCAGGATCGGCGTCTTCATCGTGCTGGCGGCGTGCATCACACTCCGCTCGCCGAGCGCGATGGCGCGCCCGCTCTCCAGCTCCTTGAAGGCGACGCCGTAGCTGGCGCCGCCGCCGGCCCCGTCACGAGCCGTCAGCTCCCTCAGCCGCCGCTCCAGCGCGGCGCGCTTCTCCTCGTCGAAGCGGGGCCGCGCCGCGCCGGGCAGACCCAGCAGCCGCCGCGCGTAGCGGAAGCGCTCCTTCAGCCTCGGGCTCTCGGCGAAGACGGTGACCTGCGTCGAGGGCGTGCCCCAGGAGCTCGCCTGCAGCACCCGGCCGTCGCCGATCCAGAGCGCCTCGTGGTCGATCCTGTCTTCGCTGCCGAAGAAGAGGAGGTCGCCCGGCAGGAGGTCGGCGAAGCGCACCGGCACCAGGCGCGGCTCGCGGAAGCATTGCTCGTAGCTGTTGCGCCTCACCCGCACGCCGTGCGAGGCGAGGAGGCGGTAGACCAGGCCGGAGCAGTCGAAGCCCGCCGGCGTCGTGCCGCCCCAGGTGTAGGGCGCGCCGAGGAACCTCCTGCCCAGCGCGATCCAGCTCGCCGGGTCGAGCCGCTCGGCCGGCTCGGCGCCGGGCTCGGTGTCCTGCCGGGCGACGAAGGCGCGCCGGCCGTCCGGCAACCGAACTTCCAGGAAGGCGTGCCCCTCGGAGGGCGCCTCGGCCGTGGCGTCCAGCACGCTGCCCAGCGGCGCGGTCAGGAGCGGCCGGGCGGCGGTGAACGACGGCGTGGCGTAGAGGTGCGCGGCCGGAGAGACGACCCGCACCGGACGCGACGGCGCGGCGGCCTCGCGGCGCAGAGCGCGCTCCGGGATCCAGGCCGTCAGGCCGCCGGCGGTCCGCACCCGCGCGAAGCCGGCCGTGTCCTCCAGCACCTCCAGCCGCTCGCCGAGGATCGCCTGGTCGTCCACCGGCGACGTCTCGTCGGGCCGCAGGTAGAGGTTCTGGACCCCTTCGACCACCACCGCTTCGCGGCGCTCGGCCCCGCCGAGCGGGAGCACCAGGAGGAGGAAGAGCGCGAGGATCGAGCGGTGGAGGCGGACGCGCGTCGGCGCAGGCATCTTCGCCATAATCCCATCATGAGCTCACGTTTCGCCTCCGCCCTCTCGCGCCGCGACCTCGTGGGCCTGGCCGCGGCCTCCGCGCTCGGCTCCTCCGGCACCGCGTTCGGCGGGGCGGCGCCGCCGCCGGCCCGGACGCGCGCCACGCTCGAGTTCTCGCCGATGCTGCTGCGGCTGACCCACACCTGGACGATCGCCCGCGGTTCCTCCGACGAGAAGAAGAACGGCCTCCTCAAGGTGACCGCCGACGGGGTCACCGGCTACGGCGAGGCGGCCTGCAACAAGCGCTACGGGCAGAGCTGGGAGAGCGCCGAGGCGGCGTTCGCCAAGGTGAAGGAGGCGGTCGACGGCCTCTCGCCCTGGGAGCACCTCCACTGGCTGGAGCGCGCCGAGAAGGCGGCCGGCCTCGACTGCGAGGTCACCGCCGCGCTGGACATGGCGCTCTGGGACTGGAAGGGCAAGAAGCTGGGGCAGCCGGTCCACCGCCTGCTGGGCATGCCCACCGACCGGATGCCGGTGACCAGCTTCTCGATCGGCATCGACACCGCCGAGGTCATGAAGGCCAAGGTGAAGGAGGCCGAGAAGTACCCGCTCCTCAAGGTGAAGGTGGGGCTGCCCAACGACGAGGAGAACGTCAGCGCGATCCGCTCGGTGACCAGGAAGCCCATCCGGGTGGACGCCAACGAGGGGTGGAAGACGCCGGAGGAGGCGCTCCAGAAGATCGCCTGGCTCAAGTCGATGGGGATCGAGTTCGTGGAGCAGCCGCTGCACGCCGAGAAGAACGCCGACATGAAGCAGGTGCACGCCGCGGCCACGCTGCCGCTGGTCGGCGACGAGTCGGTGCTGCACGCCGCCGACGTGCCGCCGCTCCTGGGCCTCTTCGACGGCATCAACGTGAAGCTCGCCAAGTGCGGCGGGGTCACCCGCTCCTACGAGCTGGCCGCCCTGGGCCGGGCGCTGGGCTTCAAGCTGATGCTCGGCTGCATGATCGAGTCGTCGCTGGGGATCGCCGCCGGGGTGACGGTGGCGCCGCTCTACGACTGGCTGGACCTGGACGGAAACCTTTTGATCTCCAACGATCCCTGGAAGGGGCTGGTGCTGGGGAGCGACGGCCGCTGGAAGCTGCCGGACGGTCCCGGCCTGGGAGTGAAGCTGGCGTAGAGGCTGATCTGATCGGGGGAACCAGGTTTGGTTCCCCCGAGCCCCCTCCGGCGGATGCGCACCAATCCGCGTTAGCGGCTCCACTCGTTGACAATCGACTTGGCGATCTCACCCATCGTCTGGTTGACGTTGTAGGCGGCGCCGTAGGCGTCGGAGATGCCGTCGGCGAACATGACCAGGACGAACCGCCCCTTCTTGTTCGTCAGGACGCCGCTGTCGTTGCGCCGGCCGCGCAGCGTGCCGCTCTTGCCGGCCCAGCGGGCGCCGTCGACCAGCAGCAGGCGCGGGATGCGGTCGGTCTGGTGCTGGCTGCCGAGGACGTCGATCGCCAGCGCGTCGGCCGGGCCGCCCAGGAGCGAGGCCGTCGCCAGGCGACGGTAGAGCTCGGCGGTGTCGTCGGGCGTCATCGAGCCCAGCACCAGGCCCTTCCAGCGCGCGTTCTGCGTCTCCTCGGGATCGCGGTCGGGGATGCGCCCCAGCAGCTTGATGCGCGGGAAGCCGAGCGTCTCCATGCGGCGGTTCACCGCCTCGGTGCCCAGGAGGTCGATGAAGTGGTTGGTGGCGGTGTTGTCGGAGCGGCCGATCATCAGGTAGAGGAGGTCGCGCTCGGTGGGGTTGAGTCCGTCGTCGAACTCCAGCAGCAGCGACGACGGGGCCGCCTTGGCCGCGGCGGTGACGGTCCAGCGCGACTTGAGGTCGAGCGTCCCCTGGGTGGCCCGTGCCGCTGCCTCGGCCAGGAGCGCCAGCTTGATGACGCTGGCCGCCTCGAACGGCTCACCGCCGTTCCAGGAGAGGCGCCGCCCGCTCTCGATGTGAAGCGCCGAGATGCCGAAGCGGGCGCCGGTGGGCTTGACCAGGCGGGCGATCTTCCTGGCCAGCCGGGTGTCGCGCGGCTCGCTGCGCAGCGTGGGCGGGACCGACGCGCAGGCCGACGCGAGGAACGCGGCCACCAGGACGGCGGCCAGGCGCTGGTCTACACTTTTCGCGCCGATGGCTCGCGAGGCTCGCATCGCCGTTCGAGGCTACCAGGCTCTGGTGCTGGCGGTGGCCCTGTCCGCCCGGCTGCCGGCCGCCGCCGGGGAACCCCCGGCGCCCGCTCTCCCGCTCGCCACCGCCACGGAGCTGAAGGCGGCCATGAAGCCCCAGGGGAAGCCGCGGCTCGTCCATCTCTGGGCGACCTGGTGCAAGCCCTGCGTCGCCGAGATGCCGGAGCTGGCCGCGGCGCTCCGCGAGATGTCGGCGCTGGACGTCCTGCTGGTCTCGCTCGACGAGCCGGCGAAGTCGGAGAAGGCGGCGAAGCTCCTGGCCGACGCCGGCGGCACCCCCGGCGTGTCGCTTCTGGCTCCGCCCCCCCGCGTCTACAGCGCGATGCGCAGCGTGGATCCCGACTGGGAGGGCGCGGTGCCGACGACGCTGCTCTTCGACGGGAAGGGGCGCCTGGTCCACGCCCAGCGCGGCTCCACCAAGCTGCCGTTGCTGCGCCAGGAGCTGGCCAAGCTGGCGGTCGGCGGGCAGAAGCAGACGCCGCCCCCGGAGTGAGGCGTGGCCCTTTTTCCCCCTCTGGACAATAATCGCCGGACCTCGTTAACGGTTCGTTGGACGGAGGCTTTCATCAAGAGCTGCGCGAGTATCTTGTCCGCGGTCCTGGCCGTGTCGAGCACGGCGGCAGGCGCGCCTCCGGCCGCCAAGGCGACCGGCACGAAGCTGGTGGTGCCCTCGAACCTCATGGTCGAGCAAGACGTGAACGTCACCACCCGCGTGGACGGCGTGGTGGAGCAGATCCTGGTGGACCGCGGGACCGACGTGAAGAAGGGGCAGCCGCTGGCCACGCTGGACCAGAAGCTGTTCGACCTCGAGCGGCGGGCGTCCGAGGAGTCGCTCAGCCTCGCCAGCTTCGAGCACCAGCGCTACCAGGAGCTCTTCCAGCAGAAGCTGGTCAGCCAGGCCGAGCTGCAGCAGAAGAAGGCCGCCTACGAGCTGGCGCGGGTGGCCTTCGAGAAGGCCAAGCTGACGATCGAGCGCTCGGTGATCCGCGCCCCATTCGACGGCGTGGTGATCGACCGCTTCGTGCGCGTGGGCCAGAAGGTTCTCGTCGACGAGAGCGTCCCGCTCTTCAAGGTGATGGCGCTCGAGCCGCTGCTGGCGCGCGCCTACCTCCCGGAAGGCGCCCTCACCCGGGTCAAGACCGGCGAGGACGTCACCGTCTCGGCCAGCGAGTTCCCCGACGCCAAGACCACCGGCCGCGTGCTGTACGTCAGCCCGGTCGTCGACCCGGCCAGCGGGACGGTGCAGGTCATCGTGCGGATGAACAGGGACGCCAGGAGGGTGCTCCGGCCCGGCATGTCCGTGCAGATCACCTTCCCCTAGTGCGCCACTAGTGCCCAAGCGGCCTCCCTCCACGCGGCGCCTGCGGTCCACGATGGACTCGGTGCTGATCCACGACATGAAGAACATGGGCCAGCGGCTGGGGCTCCTGCTCTCGAACCTGGAGGAGCACTACGGGGACCCGGAGTTCAAGCGCAGCGTGGCCGAGCTGCTGAACGCCACCATGGAGAAGATGGACACCATCGTCGGGCGCTTCTCGTCGCACCAGGACGCGGTCCTCATCAAGGTGCCGCTCGACCTCAACGGCGTCCTGGTCGAGGTGATGCGGCGGGTGAAGGGGCGCACCCCGCGCGCCGGCGTCAAGGTGCTCAACGAGCCGGGCGAGGTCCCGCCGGTCTGGGGGGACCCCTACTACCTCCGTGACGCGATCGGCAGCGTCTACCAGAACGCGCTCGAGGCCGCCGCTGCCGGCGGCGGCACCGTGACCGTGCGGACCGGGAGCTTCCGGCAGCGCAGGAAACCGTGGGCAATCGTGGAGCTCGCCGACGACGGCTCGGGCATGACGCAGGAATTCCTGCGGGACCGCCTCTTCCGGCCGTTCCAGACCACCAAGGAGAACGGAGTCGGGCTGGGCCTCTACACCGCGCGCCAGATCGTCCAGCACCACGGCGGCGACATCCAGGTCGAGAGCCGCCTGGGGATGGGCACCACGGTGCGGATCCTGATCCCCGGCGCCACGCCGTCCGCCGCCAGCCCCACCGTGTGAGCACGTGAAGCGCGAGGGCACGCTCGCGATCGTGGAGGACGATCCCTTCCTCCGCGACCAGCTCTTCTGGGCGCTCAAGGAGCGCTTCGACGTGAAGATGGCCGGAGACGCGACGGCCGGGCTGTCGCTCCTGGACGCCGATCCCGACGTGCTGCTGGTCGACCTGCGGCTGCCGCCGTCCAACCAGGTGGAAGAGGGCTTCTCGCTGGTGCGGGCCTCGCGCGAGCGGAGGCCGGAGACGCCGGTCATCGTGATGAGCGGCGAGGCCGAGCGCAAGCACGCGCTCAAGGCGGTGGAGCTCGGCGCCTTCGACTTCTTCAAGAAGCCCTTCGACAAGGGGGAGCTCCTGATGGTGGTCCGGCGCGCCCTGGAGCGGCGCCGGCTGATCCTGGAGAACCGGGCGCTGCGCGAGGAGAGCGTGGAGCGCCATTCGTTCGAGAGCCTGGTCGGCAAGAGCGCGCCGATGAGGAAGCTCTTCCGCGACATCGGCAAGGTGTCGCCCACCGACGCGACCGTCCTGATCCACGGCGAGAGCGGCACCGGCAAGGAGCTGGTGGCCCGCGCCCTGCACCAGGGGAGCGCCCGCGCCGCCGGCCCCTTCGTGGCGGTGAACGGGTCGGCGCTGCCGGAGAGCCTCGCCGAGTCGGAGCTCTTCGGCCACGAGAAGGGGGCCTTCACCGGCGCGGTGGCTGCCCGGGCCGGGAGGTTCGAGAGCGCGCACCGCGGGACCCTTTTCCTGGACGAGGTCGCCACGCTCTCGGCTGCGGTGCAGGCCAAGCTGCTGCGGGTGCTGGAGACGCGCTCTTTCGAGCGGGTCGGCGGCACCCGGCTCCTCTCGGTGGACATCCGGCTGGTGGCGGCGACCAACGAGGACCTGGAGAAGAAGGCCGCCCGCGGGGAGTTCCGCGAGGACCTCTTCTACCGGCTCAACACCGTCATCCTGGGGCTCCCTCCCCTGCGCGAGCGCCGCGAGGACATCCCGATCCTGGTGGACCACTTCGCGGCCCGTGCCGCCCGCGCCCATGGGCGTCCGCCGAAGACGTTCGCGCCGGCGGCGATGGAGGCGTTGCTGGCGCACCCCTTCCGCGGCAACGTGCGCGAGCTCGAGCACCTGGTGGAGATGCTCACCGTGATGGTGGAGGAGCCCGAGGTGCGGCCGGAGCACCTGCCCGGCGTCATGCGGCGCGAGGCCGGCGCGGCGGTGCCGGTCCTCCAGGCGGGGGAGCCGTTCCCCGAGGCGGTGGCGCGCTTCGAGCGCGAGCTCCTGGTGCGCGCCCTGGAGGCGGCCGGCGGCGTGAAGGCGAAGGCCGCGCGCGCGCTCGGGCTGGACACCAACCAGATGAAGTACCTCTGCCGCAAGTACGGGATTTGAAGTCGGGACGACGAGGTCATGCCCGGGGCGAGGCAGCAGCGAGACTCGATCCGCATGCGCTCACGGTGCGCGAGGAGCCCCAAAAGAGTGATTCACACGGCCCGGGGGGGCTCGGGGGACCGAGCCCTGGAGGTCCCCCGACACATCGGCAGGTGAATAAGTCACCGGTGGTGAATAACTCACCGGTGAGGTTTTCGCCTGCCTGTGCGGAAAGCGTGGAGGAATGCGGGGCGGAGGGCATGGGCACCTTGGCAGGCTCGTTGCGATGAAGGGGACAACGCTCAAGCAGCAACGCTGAACAGAGAGAGATAGAGAAAGGCAGGAAACCATGGGCAAGGAAGTCAAGATCACGCTGACCGACGAGCAGATCGCCAAGATCAAGCAGGCCACCGGCCGCGACCTCCCCGAGGTAACCGTAGGCTCGATGGGCAACAACCCGGCTCTCTCGGTCAAGAGCCCGTCCGTCAAGAGCCCGTCGGTGAAGTCGCCTTCGGTCAAGAGCCCGTCGGTGAAGTCGCCCTCGGTCAAGAGCCCGTCGGTGAAGTCGCCTTCGGTCAAGAGCCCGTCGGTGAAGTCCCCCTCGGTCAAGGGCCAGCCCTAAGCTCACACGAACCCGTCGTAACGAGCGCCCCGCACCCGCGGGGCGTTCTCGTTTGAGGGCTACCAGACGACGGTCTGCACCCAGTTGCGGAGGATGCGCCAGCCCCTGACCAGATAGGGGGTGCGCTTCAGCAGGATGCGCGCGCGTCCCGACATGCCCGGCAGCAGCGCCCGGTCGGCGTTGTCGAAGCGGGCGATGGCCAGGAAGCGGGCCGGCTTCTCGGAGATGGCGACGGTGGCGCCGCCGCGGTCGGTGGCCGGCAGCTCGCTGGTCGCCGCCGAGATCGCCGCCAGCGAGCCGCGCCGCACCTCGATCGGACGGCCGTGGACGCGCAGCGTGATCGGCTGCCCCAGCGTCAGGTCCCGCATCAGCCGCTCGGTGACCGGGATCTCGGCCTCCATGGTGGCGTCGTCGGCGACTTCCAGGAGCGGGTCGCCCGGCTTCACCGTGCGGCCCACGAGGTCCCCCGGCCGCGAGGTGAGGACGTGGCCGGCGATCGGCGACTTCACCTCCAGGAACGTCTGGAGGCGCCGCTCGGTGGCCAGCGCCGAACGCGCCGCCTCGAGCTCTGAGGAGGCGTCGGCCGCCGCGTGCGCGTCGCCGATCTGCCGCAGCCTGCCGACGTCGTGCACCAGGCGGTCCTCCTCGGCGGCCAGCTCGGTGACGCGCGCCTCGCGCACCGGGCTGGTCAGACGCAGCAGCACCTGGCCGGGCCGGATGGCCGAGCCTTCGCTGACCGTCACCTCGGCCACCCGAGCGTCGTCGGGGGCGGCCAGGGTGAGGCGCTTGGCGGGCCGCAGCGACACCGGCTCCTGGATGGAGCGGCGCGTCAGCGGCAGCGCCAGGAGAAGCAGGATCGCCGCTCCCGCGATGAGCAGCGGACCACGGGCCCGCTTGGACATGAGCAGCTCCTTCTTGTCCAGGTAGAAGAGGCGCGCCACGCGGGTGCAGAGCCGCACCCGCTTGCGGAACATCTTGTACATGGTGATCGCCAGGATCAGGTAGACGAAGTTGGGGAAGTACTTGGAGTAGAAGTTGAAGAAGAGGTGCCCGATGAAATACATGATCACGCCGGTGTAGAGGAGCGCGAACGGGCCGTAGATCAGGAAGAAGCGCTTCTTGCGCTCCGGCAGCGTGGGCACCTCCACCGGCAGGCGCAGGATGTAGCGCTGGAAGAGCGCGCCCAGGTAGGCGATCGACTCCTCGCGCAGCTCGGGCACCTCGATCATGCTGGTCAGCGCGTGGTAGCCGTCGATCTTGATCAGCGGGTTGGCGTTGAAGAAGACGGTGGAGATGCCGGTGTAGAGCATCGTCTTGTAGGCGAGCTCGTGCAGCAGCGTGTCGGGGTAGGCCGCCACCCAGACCATCGTGGCCACCACGCAGAGCGTCCCTTCCAGGTAGACGCCGGCCAGGTTCACCCAGAGGCGCTGCCACTTGGTGAAGAGCAGCGAGTCGGTGGTGTCGGTGTAGAAGGCGGGCATGAAGTAGAGGAGCGCGACCCCGACCTCGTGCACCTCGCCGCCGTAGATCTTGGTGGAGTAGGCGTGGCCCATCTCGTGGATGAAGCCGATGATCGAGACGATGAACCAGAAGTGGAGGATGTCCCAGAACGGCCGCCCCAGGAACGCGTAGAGCTCGATGGTCTCGCGGAAGAGCTGCTCGAAGTGCTGCGCGAAGATCCAGGTCGCGTAGATCCAGCCGATGGCGGCGACCGCCACCGCCGGCGGCGTCCAGAACCAGCGCACGTACTTCTGGGTCCGGTCGAGGAACTTGTTGGGGTCCCAGAGGTTCAGGAGCAGGAAGAAGACGTTGAAGCCCTCGGCCTTCTCCTCGGCCGCCCGGCGGCGCGCGTCCTTGGTGTACTTGTAGAGGACGCCCAGGCTCTTCTCGGAGGCCGTCTGCTCCAGCAGCTCCATCTTGCGGGCGAAGTCCTCGTACTCGACGATGATCTTCAGGTCGAGCACGGCGCCGTCGTGGCGCTCCGGGTACTCGGCCAGGATCTCCTCGTGGGTGCGGGTGCCGTCGAAGAGCTCCAGGATCCCCCAGCCGGCGTCGTCCAGGACGTAGAGCTTCCCGGTGTCGGGGATCTTGACGATCCAGCTCACCTCTCCCATCTGGACCTGCCGCCGCACGATGAGGGTGCTCTTGAGCTTGGGACGGTCCGAGACGACCGCGAAGCGCCGGGCGAGCGCGCTGCTTTCCGAGCCGACGGCCCCGGCTGAGAGGAGCTTCTTCCTCCCAACGTTGGCCACGGCGCTCATGGAAGCATCGGCCAGAGCTTGGTCCAGAAGTAGCGCGCCGGTCTGCGCAGGAAGGCGGTCAGCAGCCGGCGGGTGCCGACGGTGATCTTGCCGCGCCCCGACATGCCCGGCTTCAGGAGGAGCTCGGGGTTCTCGAACTCCGTCTGGGCCAGCACGTAGCGCTCTTCACCGTTCTCGTGGAGCTGCGCTCCGATCCTGGTCACCTGCCCGCGGAAGATGCGGGTGGGGTAGGAGTTGATCTTCAGCGCCACCGGCGAGCCGGCGGAGAGGAGCGAGGCGTCGTTCTCCGGGATCGCCACCTCGGCGACGACGGTCCGGATGTCGGCCAGGGTCGCGACCTCGCCGCCGGCCGGCACGAACTGCCCCACCCGCTCCTCGAGACGCGGCGTCAGCAGGACGCCGGCGGCGGGGGCCTTCAGCCTCGTCTCTTCCAGGTTGCGCTCGGCCAGGGCCAGCTTGGCGGCCAGCTCGGCGCGCTCGGAGGACGCCTTCCCGAAGCCGGCGGCGTTCCCCTCGGCGCGGTAGCGCGAGGCGGCGCTCTCGGCGATGCTCAGCGCCGAGCGCGCCTCGGCCAGCGCCGATTGGTAGGCGGCGTCGTCCAGCACGGCCACCACGTCCCCGGCCTTCACCGCGTCCCCCTCGTGCTTCTCGACGCTCTGGATCGTGCCCGAGACTGCCGCGGTGACCGGGATGCGGTGGCCGGGCAGCACGTGGGCCGGACCGTCCACCCGGACCTTCCAGGGGATCACCAGGCCCAGCACCAGGACCGCGGCGATCACCCCCGCCCAGGTGAGGAGGCGCTGCATCGGGACCAAGGCGAGCTTGCGCTGCCCCTCGGCCAGCGGCTTGAGGAAGCCGACCAGCGGCACCTGCTGGTAGAGCTGGGCGTTCCGCACCGCCACCGTCGCCTGGTTGACCAGGATCTGCAGCATGTCGCGCGTGTTCTCGTCGAAGACGAAGGGTTCCTGGCTCTCGAAGCCCAGCACGCCGAGCTTCCCTTCGTCGTCCTTCAGGAGCACGCCGTAGAAGGAGCGCATGCCGCTCTCGGCGAAGAACGAGCGGAACTTCTCCTCGGTCTCGGGACGGTCGGTCAGCATCGAGCCGTCTTCCTGCTGGGTGACGGCCACGTCGTTGCCGGCGCCGAAGACCCACTCCAGGAGCGCCTCGGTCCGCTGCACCGACTCGTCGGAGCGGTTCAGCGTCGCCATGCCCGAGACCGCTCCGAGGACCAGCTTGCCCCGCTGCTGGATGGCCAGGGCGCAGCGGTCGTAGTTGATGAGGGCCGCCGAGCCGTTCACGATGGTGGCCATCACCTTGTCGAGGTCGAGCGTCGAGGTGATCTCGCGGCTCACGGTGAGGAGCGCGTCGAGCTCCTCCACCTTCTTCTCGGCCTCGTATTGCCGCGCGTTGTGGAGCGCCCGCACCGCCTGCCGGGCCAGGTCGGCCAGCAGCTCCTCGTCGGCCGCGGTGAACTCCGGGTTGCGGCCGCGCTTGTTGGTGACGATCAGCGCCCCGACCGGGCGCTCGTCCTCGAGGAACGGCGCCGCCAGGATCGACTTCACCACGTAGGGCGCGTCGCCGACGCGGATGGGGTCGTCCTCTTCCAGGCGGTTGCGGAGGACCGTCTGCTGCTCCACCACCACGTCGGCCACCACCGCCATGCCGACGGCGTCCGGCTTCGGGTCCACCTCGTAGTTCTCGTTGATCGCGGTGCCGGCCAGGCTGACGTTCCCTTCCTGCAGGATCCAGAGCGAGGCGACCTCAGCGTTCAGGAGGTCCACCGACTTCTTGACGATGATGTCGGTCAGCTCGCCGAGGTCGATGGTCGAGCCGAACGCCTTCGAGAGGTCGAAGAGGTTCGTCAGCCGCTCGATGGCGTGCATCATCCCGACCGTCTTGCGCTCGGTGCGGAGGGCGCGGGCCAGCGCCGGAGTGCCGAACTGCAGGAAGCCGGAGGCGCCGGAGAGCGCCGCCTCGGCGTCCGGCGCCTGCTTGAAGAGCAGGTTGAGGATGCCGATCACCAGGCCCTCGGCCTCCAGCGGCACCGCCACGCAGGCCTCGACGTCGGTCGGAATCCCCTTCAGGAAGGGGTCGGTGCTGGTCAGCAGGGTGCGGCGGTCGAGCAGCAGCGGCTCGCGGTCGGTCATCAGCTGCTCGAGGATGTCGCCGTCCTTGGGCGCCGAGCGGCGCAGCATCTTCTCGGTGCCGGCCCCCACGGCGGCGATGCAGAGGAAGAGGGGGTGGAGCGCGTCCGGAGCCCAGAGCACCGCGCCGTCGGCCCCCGCCCCGTTGGCGCCCCAGCGGGCGGCCCATCCGGAGACTTGCGCCAGGTTCTCGCAGAGCGTCAGCTCGGCCAGGGCCGAGGCATCTACGCTGGCCTCGGAACCTTCGTCCTCGGGTTCCTCTTCGGCCATGCTTCCTGGCGTCCTAGAAGCTGTTAACGGCGGTGTCCCGGTCGTCGAAGATCTCGAAGACCGAGTGGAGCTGGGTCATCTCCAGCAGCTTCCGCAGGTGCGGTCCCACCTTGAGGAGCTTCGTCTGCCCCCCTTCGTTCTGGGCGGTGGTGAGGGCACGCACCAGTGCGCCCAGACCGGTGGAGTCCACGATCCGGAGCGCCGTGCAGTCGATGAGGATATTGACCTTCCCCTCCTCGAGGAGGCGGGCGACGGTCTTCTTGAACGTCGCTTCCGCCTCGCCGATGGTGAGGTCTCCTTTTACGGAGATGATGGTCACACGGCCGTCTTCTGAGAGGTTCAGATCCATCGCTAGCTGCGCGCGGATCCTGGCAGAAAGGTCTTACTTCGGCAAGAGGGTGCGGGGGTCATTGGTGACGTTATCGATTCGCGCCACGTAGGCGGCGAAGGTGCCGCCGGAGGTCGCGGTCGAAAGGACCAGGCTGGCACCGTTCACCGAGCCGCTGGAGGGGGCCAGCTCCTTGACCACCTGAGCGATCTGCCGCATCTCGTAGGGCTTGAGGGCGTACTTCTTGTTGCCCACGACCCCGCCGTCGGCGTTCTTCAGGGTGACCTCCACCTCCAAGTCCTGCCTGGTGGTGTTCACGAAGATGAGGTTGCTCCGGAACTTCTCGTCCTCGCTGACGCCGGGGATGACCTTGAAAGCGCCGTTGCTGACGAGGTCCTGCCCGCTGAAGGCCGGGACGCTCTGGCCGAAGGTCCCCTGCCCGTCCGGGGGAGGGGTGGCGGTCTGGCCGATCGCCACCACCGGCTGGGTGGAGGTGATCAGGAGCGCCCCGAAGTCCTGGTCGGTCAGGAACACCGTCTTCAGGACGTCGGTGAAGGCGCGCGAGCTGCCGGCCTGGATCGCGAAAGTGGCCTCCGACCCGTCGGTGCCGTCCTTGTCGTGCCCCAGGAACTTCAGGGTGACCGTCGCTTCCTTGTCGCCGCGGTTCGCCACGGTGAGGTCGGTGGTGAAGAACGCGTTGTTCCTGCCGGGGGCGCGGGCCGCCGACGGGAGCACCAGCTGTCCGCTGACGCCGGCGCCGGTGAGGAACGTGCGCGGGTCGTTGGTGACGTTGTCGATCTCGGCGACGTAGGCCGCGAAGGCCGCGCCCGGGGTGTCGGAGGAGAGCACCAGGGTGGCGTTCTTGATCTCGCTGTTGCCGGCGATCGCCTGGTGAATGCGCGAGACCTGGCGCATCTCGAAGGGCTGGAGCTTGCTGATGTGCAGGTTGCCGATCTCCCGGCCGTCCTCGGCGAGCTCCTTCACGTCGACGTCGATCACGCCGTCGGTGGCGGAGGCCACGATCAGGTTGGAGCGGAACGCCGCGTTCTCGGTCACGCCGGGGATGGCGCGCGGTACGCCGCTGACGACGAGGTCACGCCCGGCCGCCGCCGGCACGCTCTGGCCGAAGGTCCCGAGGCCGTCGGGAGGCGGCGTGGAGGTCTGCCCGAGCGCCGAGATCGCGCTGGAGCCGGAGCTGATCAGGACCGCGCCGAAATCGGCCTCGACCCCGAAGACGCTGCCGAGGATGTCGTTGTAGGTGACGGTGGCGCCGGCCCCGATCTTGACGCTCTGGACGGGCCCCTCGCGGCCGTCGCGGCCGTTGGGGAGGAATTGCAGCAGCACGTCCGCGGCGGTCGTGCCGCCGTTGGAGAGCGTCACGTCGGTGGTGAAAAAGGCTCCGTGGGCGCCGTGTCCGCGGGCCGCCGAGGGGACGATCCAGGTCGGCTGCGGCGCGGGGCTGGCCTGCTCCCTGCCGAACCAGCCGATGTCGCGGAAGAGCTCCAGCGTGGCGTCCACGTTGTGCGGTGAATCGGAGCTGTAGAACGGCTCCATCAGCGTGTTCGGGGTGGTCGAGACGTCGAAGTGCGAGATCGAGGAGCCGCGGTTGAACTCGGTCGGCGCGTAGACCATGACCCGACCGGTGGCGTCGGAGCCGGCCTGCAGGCTGTCGCTGAGGCCGATGGTGACGGACGCCGGCAGGTTGGCCTTCAGGCGGTTGCCCTCGGCCTGCTGGATCAGCACCGTCGGAATGGTGAGGCTGTCGTCGGTGCCGCTCATCGCGCCCAGCGACTCCGGTTGGTTGTTGACGACGATGACCGCCTTGGCCCCGGCGTTCTGGGCGTTCTTGACCTTCACCGTGAAGTTGCAGGTGCCGCGGTCCACGACCGCGATGTTGCCGGCCACCGCCGAGGCGTTGGTGAGCGCCTCGCAGCCGTCGGTGGTCGACCCGTTGCCGGCGTCCAGCGCCTGCACCGCGGTGCCGGTCAGGGCCGGGCTCGCCAGGGGCGCGCCGAAGAGCGCGGTGACCACCGAGTAGTTCCCCCGCACCAGGTCGGGAGAATTCACCGTCATCTCCGGCTTCTTCTTCAGGAAGGAGCGGGCGAAGGCGGTGGCGTGCTGGCCGGCCCAGACGAGGTTGTGGTCGTTGAGAGCCGACGACTGGCGCTCGCCGTCGTTCATGAAGTCCCAGCCGGTCCGCTGGGTATTGTCGAAGAGGAAGCGGGTGTAGACGTCCTTGGTGCCGTGGAAGAGCGTGCCGAGCTCCCCGTCGGAGAACGTGGCGAAGCCGAGGCCGTGCCCGAACTCGTGAAGCAGGATGGTGACCAGGTCGATCTGGTTCGTCGGGTGGTTGTTGTCGAGGCCCAGGTAGAACCCGTTGCCGGTGAGGCAGCCGGTCTGTCCGAGCTTGCTGTTGAAGCGGGCGCGCAGGTCGCTGATGGTGTCCTGGTCGACGCCGGAGAGCTTGTTGGCGAGCGCCTGCGGATACCAGGTGTCGGGCAGGATCGCGCCGGGGAAGTCGGAATGGACGGTGCGCGAGCCCGCCGAGCCGATGACCGCGCTGGTGGCGGAGCACTCCAGCGGCTCGAAGCTGGCGTCGATGGTGATGGTGACGTCGCTGGGGAGTAGCTCGCCCCAGATCCGCGCCGCCTCCTCGAACGCCTTCAGCCGCTGCTGGCCGAGCGTGGTGCCGGTGTTGCCGCCGATCGGCGTGGCCGCGGTGTTGTCGTTGAAGCCGATGCCAGTGGCGTTGGTGTTGTTGATCTTGATGGTGGCGGCGTCCAGGCGGGCAGAGATCGCACAGGCCGCGAGGAGCAGGAGAGCGCGCTTCATGGAATTACCTTTCTTCGACCTTGAGGGGGGCGGGAGCGCTCTTCGTCGCGCCGGAAACCTTGTTGCCGTTCTTGTCGCCGTCGACACACTGGTACTGGAGGGAGCCGTCGGCCGCGCGCTTGACCACGACATGGGTCATGTGGGTCTCGTCGAGATAGCCCACCTTCGAGCCGTCGGGCCGCGTCTCGACACGGTCGCGATCCACCGGCGCCATCAGCGGCTGCCGGCCGGAGGACTGCTCCTCGAGAGCCTTCACCTCGGCCGGCGTGGCCGGGCGCAGCTCGCCGGTCACCGGGTCCTTGGCGATCACCGAAGCCTTCGCGGAAACCTTCGCCTTGTTCTGCTTCGGTGTCTTGTCTTGTGACTTCTGCTCGGCGAAGGCGGGGACCGCTACGGCGAGGGCGAGAGCGACAGGCAGAATGCGCATGACCAGGACCTCCAGGGGGGCAAAAGAGTACTTGCGCTTGCTGCTCCGGTCAACTAAAGAGAGCCTTCCGCGGCGCCTCGGCGGCGAACTGTTGAGCCAGCTCACGCGGCACGCCCAGCGAAGTGATTCGGGTCACCGCCTCGTCGAGCAGCGAGGCGCTTCCGGCCAGCGCTCCGGCGCCGTTCCGGACCGCTCCGTCCTTCAGGAAGAGCCGTTCTCCCCAGACGTCGTAGGGACCGTCGGCGAGCCCCGCCGGTGGCACGGCGTCGCTGATGAGGACGAGCTTGCCGGGCGGCTTGCTCTTCACCACCAGAGACAGCATCTCCGGCGAGAGATGGATGAGGTCGGCGATGACGTCCACCGAGACGTCGTCGCGCAGAAGGCCCCAGCCGATCGGCCCCACCTCGCGGTGGTGGAGCGGCCGCATGGCGTTGCCGAAGTGGGTCATGTGGCGGGCCCCCTGCGCGCGGGCCGCGTCCAGCGTGGCGACGCCCGCCTCGGTGTGGCCGATCGAGACCAGGAAGCCGAGGTCGGCGAAGCGCCGGGTGATCGCCAGCCCGCGGTCGATCTCCGGCGCCAGCGTGACCATGGAGCGCCCCGGCAGATCGCGCAGGAGCTCGAAGAATTCGTCCACCGCGCGGGCGTCGCCTCCGTCCAGGAGGTGCTCCAGGTGCAGGGCGCCGCAGCGGGCGCGGGAGACGAACGGCCCCTCGAAGTGGAGGCCCAGCGGCAGCGCGCCGCGCCCGTCCCCCTCGCGCCGCGACTTCAGGTAGCCGGACAGGCGGCCGATCGCCTCCTGGTAGCCGGCGCGTGACAGCGGCACCAACGTCGGCAGGTAGGCCGAGACGCCCCTCGCCTCGAGCCGTCGCGACAGGACGTCGAGCTCGGCGTCGCCGGCGGTGAGGACGTCGACGCCGAAGGCGCCGTGGAGGTGAAGGTCGAGATACACGACAGTGATTAAATCGCAAAGTGCTTGACGTCCAGCTCCGCACCGCCCGCTATTCGAAAGAGCGCCTCGCCGAGCTCCATCGCGCGCTCCTCTTCCCGAGGGTCATCGAGGAGAAGATGCTGCTCCTGCTTCGCCAGGGGCGCCTCTCGAAATGGTTCTCCGGCATGGGGCAGGAGGCGATCGCCGTCGGCGTGACCGCGTCGCTCGAGGCCGAGGACTGGCTCCTGCCGATGCACCGCAACCTGGGTGTCTTCACCGGGCGCGGCCTGCACCTGGAAACGCTGCTGGCGCAGCTCATGGGAAAGGGGGCCGGCTTCACCAAGGGGCGGGAGCGCAGCTTCCACTTCGGCGTGCCCGAGGCCCGGATCGTCGGGATGATCAGCCACCTGGGGGCGATGCTGCCGGTGGCCGACGGCCTGGCGCTGGCGGCCAGGCTGAAGGGGGAGCGTCGCGTCGCCGCCGCCTTCACCGGCGACGGGGCCACCAGCGAAGGGGACTTCCACGAGGCGCTGAACCTGGCAGCGGTGTGGGACCTGCCGGTCCTCTTCATCGTCGAGAACAACGGCTACGGGCTCTCCACCCCCACCAGGGAGCAGTACGCCTGCGCCAGCCTGGAGGACCGCGCCGTCGGCTACGGCATGGAGGGCGCGGCGGTGGACGGCAACGACCTCCTGGCGGTGATCGAGGCGGTGACCGAGGCCGCCGAGCGCGCCCGCCGCGGCGAGGGGCCCACGCTGCTGGAGTTCCTCACCTTCCGGATGCGCGGCCACGAGGAAGCCTCCGGCACCGCCTACGTCCCCAGGTCGCTGCTGGAGGACTGGGCCCACAAGGACCCGATCGTCCGCTTCGAGACGCTGCTGGCGGAGGAAGGCGTGCTGAGCCGCGAGCAGATGGCCTCGGTCCGCGCCGGGCTGAAGGAGAGGGTGGACGAGGCGGTGGAGGTGGCGCTGGCCGAGCCGGATCCGAGCTCGACCCCCGAGGCCGAGCTGGCCGACGTCTTCGCGCCGAGATGGGTTCTCGGGGGAACCCGCCAGGCTTCGGGTTCCCCCGAACCCCCTCCGCAGCCGGAGGCTCTCCTGGAGGCCGCTCCCGAGCTGCGCTACGTCGACGCGGTGCACGACGCGCTGCGCACCGCCCTGCGGGCCGACCCCAGGGTGGTGCTCCTCGGGCAGGACATCGCCGAGTACGGCGGCGTCTTCAAGGCGACCCAGGGTTTCGTGGAGGAGTTCGGCAGGGAGCGGGTGCGCAACACGCCGATCATCGAGTCGGGGGCGCTGGGCGCCGCGCTGGGCCTGGCGCTCGACGGCTTCCGCCCGATGGTCGAGATGCAGTTCGGCGACTTCATCTCCTGCGGCTTCAACCAGCTGGTCAACAACCTGGCCAAGACGCGTTACCGCTGGGGCGCCGCGGTGCCGGTGGTGGTGAGGGCGCCGGTCGGCGGCGGCATGGGGGCGGGGCCCTTCCACTCGCAGAACGTCGAGGCCTTCTTCGGCAACGTGCCGGGGCTGAAGATCGTGGCACCGTACCGTCCGTTTGACGTCAAAGGACTTCTGCTGGCCGCCTTCGAGGACGGCAACCCGGTCCTCTTCCTGGAGCACAAGCTGCTCTACCGCTCGGCCAAGGAGCGGGTGCCGGAGGGGACCTACCGCGTCCCGATCGGCAAGGCGCGGGTGGCCCGGGCGGGGCGGGACGCGGTGGTGGTGACCTACGGCGCGGCGGTCGGCTGGGCCCTGGAGGCGGCACGGGAGCTGGCCGCCGAAGGTCGCGAGGTCGAGGTCGTCGACCTGCGCTCGCTGATCCCCTGGGACCGCGAGCTGGTCTTCGAGTCGGTGCGCCGCACCAGCCGCGTCCTGGTGCTGCACGAGGCCACGCTCACCGGCGGCTTCGGCGCCGAGCTGGCCGCGGCGATCGGCGAGGCCTGCTTCGAGTGGCTGGACGCGCCGGTGGCGCGCCTGGGCGCCCTCGACACGCCGGTGCCCTTCAGCAAGGCCCTGGAAGAGGACTTCCTTCCGAAGAAGCGGCTGCTTCCGGAGCTTCGCCGGCTCCTGCATTATTGAGATAGAGGAGAACTCCTTGATTCGACGAGCTCTGATTCCGTGTACCCGTGCGCTCGCGCTCCTGCTGCCCGCCACGCTCGCTCTGGCCGCCTCCAGCGCCTCGAGGCCGGCCGCTCCGGTGGACCGGGTCGACCTGCTGGCGATGACCCGCATCCGCGACGAAGGGCTGAACCGCAGCAAGGTGATGGACACCGCCTCGCAGATCTGCGACGCCCACGGTCCGCGGCTGACCGGCTCTCCGAACTACAAGCGCGCCGCCGTATGGGCGAAGAAGCAGCTGGCCGACTGGGGGCTCGCCAACGCCCACCTGGAAAGCTTCGCCCCCTTCGGCCGCGGCTGGTCGTACGAGCGGGCCACCCTGCGCATGCTGGCGCCGATCGACGCCGCGATCCCGGTGATCCCGCGCGCCTGGACGCCGGGCACCGCGGGCGTCGTGAAGGGGCAGGCGATCAAGGCCAAGCTCGAGAAGGACGAGGACCTCGAGAAGTGGAAGGGGAAGCTCACCGGCAAGCTGGTGCTCGCCGACGACGTCCCGGAGATCAAGCCGCACGACAAGGCGGACGCGCACCGTCATACCGACGACGAGCTCGACAAGCTAGCCCAGTTCGAGGTGGGTGCCCGCGGCCGCTACGAAGGGGACCGCGACCGGGGCCGCAAGGAGTACCAGTTCCGCAAGAAGCTGATGAAGTGGCTGGAGGAGGAGAAGCCGCTGGCGATGCTCAGCACCACGGCCCGCGCCGACGACGGCACGATCTTCGTGCAGGGCGGAGGCGCGCGGAAGGTGGGCGAGCCGATCGGGCCGCCCTGGCTGGCGGTGGGCGCCGAGGGCTACGGGCGCATCGCCCGGCTGCTCGATCGCAAGGTGGACGTCGAGCTGGAGCTGGAGGTGGCCGGGCGCTTCCACGACGAGGACCCGGACGCCTGCTCCAACGTCGTCGCCGAGATCCCCGGCACCGACAAGAAGCTGGCCGACGAGGTGGTGGTCATCGGCGCGCACTACGACTCCTGGCACGGCGGCACCGGCGCGACCGACAACGGCGCCGGCTCGGCGGTGGTGATGGAGGCGATGCGCATCCTCAAGGCGATCGACGCCCGGCCGCGCCGCACGGTGCGCGTCGTCCTCTGGGGTGGCGAGGAGCAGGGCCTCCTCGGCTCGCGCGACTACGTCAGCAAGCACTACGCCTCGCGCCCCGAGCCGCAGGAACCCGAGGAGAGGGAGATGCCTTCCTACCTGCGCCGGCGACAGAACACCGGCCCCCTGACGTTCAAGCCGGAGCACGCCAAGGTGGCGGCCTACTTCAACCTCGACAACGGCACCGGCAGGGTGCGCGGCGTCTATTGCCAGGAGAACGCCGCGGTGGTGCCGATCTTCGAGGAGTGGCTCCAGCCGTTCCGCGACCTGGGGGCCACCACCGTCACGATGCGCCGGACCGGCGGCACCGACCACCTCTCCTTCGACGCGGTCGGCCTGCCCGGCTTCCAGTTCCTCCAGGACGACCTGGACTACGAGACCCGGACCCACCACTCGAACGTCGACACCTACGAGCGGCTGCAGAAGGCGGACCTGGCCCAGGCCTCGGTGCTGATGGCCGCGTTCGCCTACAACGCCGCCATGCGGGACGAGATGCTGCCCCGCAAGCCGATCCCGCCCGACCCGCCGGCGCTGCCGGAGAAGGACGAGCAGAAGCCGCGCGAGGAGAAGAAGCCGGACACCAAGCCGGAGGAGAAGGCCAAGCCGGTCGCGCCGTAGTACCGGCTACACGTTTCCGCCCCGGGGCGTGAAAAGGTTTCCTCGCTCTCATCATCAGCCTCGCCCAGGGGCCAGGATTCGCACGACCGCAGGCGGTCGTCCGGCTGGCAAACAGCTTGCTGCTCGCACACGCGGCAGAGTGATGAATTCTCCCCGGCAGTCCGTCCCGATCCGATAACCGGCATTCCTTCAGCGGGCCGTCCTGGCCCTGCTCTTCGTGACTCAACGGCTCGTCCGGCTGACGTCCGGACCGACATCCGCAGAAAGGAGAACATGGCAATGGGTACCGGTGTGCGCAGCTCGCGTCGTACGGGATCGACGTGGATCCTCGTTGGCCTCCTGGCGGCGGCCGGCCCTCTCGGGGCGGCCCCAGCCTCCGTCGATTTCCGCCAGGGAGCGAATCAGGATCCGACGCGCGGGAGCCTCCACTGGATCAACTCCATCCTCAATCCGAACAACTCTTCCTACTACGAGGGCATGGGGGTTCCCCAGCGCATCCTGCTGACCGACATGGCCGCTGGCTCGCACAGCCTCACCTTCGTCACCGACGCGACCAAAGGAGGCCTGCACGGATACGACTTCCTGATGTCCTATGACCAGGCGGCCGACACCGCGTTCGGGATCGCCGGGATCAATACGACCCTGAACCCCTGCGGCGACGAGGTCGGGCCGCCGGGCGACCTGGGAGCCACCTGCGGCTCGCTCCGGAGCGGCGGGTACTCGGCCGTCGTCGACGTGCCCGACGACACGTTCGTGAGCGCGGACGGCCTGACCCAGGCGCGCATCGACGCCTTCGAGGCCCAGTACGGCAACCGCACGGTGCGGATCTACGCCAACGCACCCATCCAGAACGCCGGCCTCTCGATGACCGGCCACCGGACGCCCCGAGACGCCTTCCTCGCCGACGGCGGGGACACCGGCGACTCGAGCATCGCCTACCAGCTCACCTGGACTTCGGACGCGACCGCGATCCTGGTCGAGATGGCCGGGCACCTGTCGGTCTCCGGGAACGGCACCGGCATCGGCTGGGGAGCGGGACGCGGGGCCTCGTTCATCAAGGGCGGCCCCTACCACATCAGCCTCACCGCTCTCGACGACGCTCCGCTGGGGAACCGCGACAACCAGATCATGCTGATCGGCGCGGTCGAGGTTCCCCCGCCGAGCTGCGTCAACCCCGTCGTGAGCACGACCGGCGGCGCCCTGACCTGTCTCAGCGGCCCGACCGTGACCCTGCACGCGACCTCGGACATACCGGGCTCGCGCTTCACTTGGAGCACGGCGAACGGCCGCATCGTCTCGGGCGCCGACGGCGCCGATGCGGTGGTCAGCGCCGCCGGCGTCTACCAGGTGACGGTGACCAGCCCGGCCGGCTGCAGCTCGCAGGGCTCGGCCCAGGTGGCGGACGACAGGACGCCCCCGAACGTTGCTGCCGCGGCCTCCGGAGCCCTGAATTGCCTCAGCCGGGAGGTCACCCTGCACGGCTCGTCCAGCACGCCGAACGCGCGGTTCTCCTGGAGCGCCGGCGGCGGCGGCCACATCGTCTCCGGCGGCGACGGCACGACCCCGGTGGTGGACGCCGCCGGCACCTATACGCTGACGGTGACCGACCCGGCCACCGGCTGCACCTCCAGCGCGCCGGTGGTGGTCGAGAACCACGCAGTGCCTCCGGTCATCAACGCCCCGGCCAGCGCCGCGCTGGGCTGCTCGGGCAGCCAGACCAACCTGACCGTCTCCTCGAACGTGCCCGACGCTCACTTCTCCTGGACGGCCAGCAACGGCGGGACGATCCTGTCCGGCGCCGACACCGCCAGCGTGCTGATCGGCGGCGCCGGCTCCTACCTGGTGACCGTTACCAATCCGGCGACCGGCTGCTCGTCGACCCAGGTCATCAGCGCGGTCTCCAGCGCCGGCACTCCGCCCGAGGCCGACGCCGGCCCGGACATGGCGCTCGCCTGCGGGTCCTCGCGGGTCACGCTGCAGGGTCGCTCCTCGAGCACGAACGCTCGCTTCCACTGGAGCTCATCCGACGGCGGCGTGATCGAGTCCGGCGACGACACTCCCAGCCCGGTGGTGACCGCTCCCGGCACCTTCACCCTGACCGTCACCGATCTCGACACCCTCTGCACGTCCAGCGACACCGTGAGGGTCGCCCGGAGCGGCGGCGGACCGAACTGCAACCTGATCCGGCCGGCGGTGCTGCCGGGCTGCGGCTCGGTGGGGAATACCTTGATGGTCGCCGGCAACGGCGTCTCGTTCGCCTGGCGGGTCCTCTCCGGCAGCGCGATGATCACCGGCGGCGCCAGCACCAACACCATCACGTACACCGCCGGGACCGGCCTGTCCACCTTCGAGGTGACCTCGACCGGGCCCGACGGCTGCACCTCCACGTGCTCGGTCACCTTCGGCTGTCCCGGCGCCGCCGGCGGCAACTCTGCCAACGAGTTCTGCACTCTGGCGTCCGGCCTGCTCGGTCTGGCGCAGTGTCCGGGCAACTCCACCCTGAGCTGCCTCCTCGGGCCCGACGGCGTGACCGTCGGCGTGCCGGGAGTGCGCTCGCTCACGATCCGCGACACCGCCTGCCTGAGCGCGCGTTTCCCGGTGAACGGCGCTCCGACGGCGCTGCCCGCCTTCGAGAATGGCCGACTCGGACCGGACCGGACGATCGGCGGCCCGAGCTGCGACACCGGCGATCCGGCGATGCCGGCCAGCGGCGGCCGCTTCGCCAACGTCCTCCTCGGCCAGACGATCCTGCTCACCCTGAGCACGCGGTTGGACCTGGCGCTCTCCTCCTTCGTCCTGCCGGATTCCCTCACCACCGTGCCGGCTCAGCCCGGAGCGGACGGCAGCTTCGGCGATCCGCGCAGCTGCGGAGCCGGCAATGGACGCGCCAACGACGACGAGCCCAACCTCGATCCCTTCTCGTGCAACACCGTCACCGAGGCGATCCCGGTCTCGCTGGTGGGGCTGAAGGTCGAGCAGCTCCTGGCGCTGGCGAACCAGGCGCTGGCCGGGCAGTCGACCACGGCGACGGTCGACGACATCTACCTGGCGGTGCGCGCCGTGATGCACGCCTTCGAGGGCTGCCGCTTCCTGGGCAGCTGCCCGTCGGTGGCGACCGTCAGCCGTCCCGTTCAGGTCATCTCCGAGCCGATCAGGCGGGTGCCGCGCCGCTAGCCTCGGACGACGAGTCTCGTCTCGTGATAACGCGACGCCGCCTTCGGGCGGCGTCGCCGTCTTGGGAGTACTCTCGAAGCGTGGGCACCGTCCTCTACCTGCACGGGCTCGCCTCCTCGCCCAAGGGGCGGAAGGCCGAGATCCTGAGAGGACGGCTGGCGCCCGAGGGCTATTCCGTCGTGGCTCCCGACCTGAACGCGCCGAGCTTCGAGAAGCTCGACTTCCAGGCCATCGTGGAGACCGCCGCCGAGGTCGCCGCCCAGACGAAGCCGGCGGTCATCGTCGGCAGCTCGATGGGCGCGCTGGTGGCCCTGGCTCTGGCGAAGCGGGCGGAGGGGCAGGGCGTTCCGCTGGTCCTCGTCGCGCCGGCGCTGGCGTTCGGCGAGCGCTGGTCGGAGAAGCTGCCGGAAGGGGAGATGCTCGACCTCTATCACCACGGCGAAGGGCGTGACCTGCCGATCCACCGCCAGTTCTTCGAGGCGATGGCGTCGGTGACGATCGACGACCAGCCGCCGGCGGTGCCGGTCTCGCTGGTGATGGGCACCGCCGACGAGAGCGTGCCCTACGAGCAGGTCGAGGCCGCCTGGAGACGCTGGGAGGAGACGGGGAAGCTGATCCCCGGCTCGCGCTTTCACCGCGTGGAAGGCGGCGACCACAGCCTTCTCGACCATGGAGACGTGATCGAGGCGGCCGTGCGCGAGCGGCTCGCGGGGGCTGGAGGCGCGCCTCCAGCAAGTGGAGGTGAGACTCCATCGCCGGTGTGACCGACCGCATCGAAGTCCACGGAACACACTGCTTTGCGTGACGCCGCTCGCTGGCACGTCCCGTGCGCTACCGAGAGCACACAGCCTCAGAGGCTGAAAACAGCACGCGACGAAAGCAAGGAGATACGACGATGGCCGGTATCAGCCGCGGAGAGATCCAGGACCTGCTCAGCAAGTTCGCCAGCAACAACCCGAAGTATCGCGAGTCCCTCATCCGCGATCCGAAGAGCATCCTCGAGAAGCAGTTCAACACCTCGCTGCCCGCCGGCGTCTCGGTGAAGGCCGTCGAGGAGACCGCCGACACGATCTGGGTCGTGGTCCCCTACGTCCCGGCGCAGGGCGCCGAGCTCTCGGACAACGCTCTGGAGATGGTGGCCGGCGGCTTCAAGGACAACAACTGCAACAACGCGCGCGGCGGCATCAACACCCACGTCGAGGTCAAGCTCGCGTAAGCCGCGCTCGCTTCGCGAGCGCACCCAGGGTTGGCTCACGCTGAACGTTCATGGAGGGGGGCACGCCTGGCGGCGTTCCCCCCCGGCCCCCCTCAACGCATCTGAGACCGGTCGGGCCGCCCGGAAGGGCGGCCCCAGTTTCTTAGGAGGAGACGACCATGTCGGCAATCACCCGCGGAGAGATCCAGGACCTTCTGAACAAGTTCTCGGGCGGCAACCCGCGCTATCGCGAGCAGCTGCTCAAGGACCCCAAGGCCGTCATCGAGAAGCAGTTCAACACCACGCTGCCGGCGGGCCTCCACGTGAAGGCCATCGTCGAGGCGCCCGACACGATCTTCGTCGTGGTGCCCTACGTGCCCAAGCAGGGCGCCGAGCTCTCCGACAACGCTCTGGAGATGGTGGCCGGCGGCTTCAAGGACAACAACTGCAACAACGCCCGCGGCGGCATCAACACCCACGTCGAAGTGAAACTCGCGTGACCCAGCGCTCGCTCGCGAGCGCTCCGGGGAATTCGGGTCACGCGTACTAGCCATGCTGGGGGGCACGCCTACGGCGTTACTGCGCGGTCCTGCGGGCCGCTCCAGAGACCTCGTCTCGCGCCAGCGCGAGACGTCGGTTCCCCCCCGGCCCCCCTCGACGCCCGTTCCATCGCATGCCAACGATCACGCCGCCTACGGGCGGCGTTTTTCTTCTGAGGCCGCTCCAAACAGGAAGCCGGCCATGGTCTCCAGCACCACGATGCCGGTGAGCGAGCGGCGGTAGCCGGCGAAGTCGGGACTGGCGAAGACCAGCGCCAGGTAGACGCCGGTGGCCAGGCCGGCCAGCAGCGACCTCAGCGCCTCCAGCCGCGCCTTCCGCAGCAGCCGGGGCGTCCGCGCCAGCAGATAGATCGAGGAGAGCGCCAGGGCCGCCGGCGGGTAGGCGGTCAGGAAAAGCGCGGCCCGCGGCCACTCCTTCCGCTCGACCTCGCCGCGCGCCAGCGCGGAGAGGAGCGGCAGCGCGATCCAGACCGCCAGCAGCAGCAGCTTGGCCGCGCCGCGCGCCGCGCGCTTCAGGCGCCAGCGCCGCAGGCCGGAGCGCACGTCCACCAGCGCGCTTCGGTTGAGCCCGGCGCGCGAGGCGAGCCGCGCCGGCACCACCAGCTCGGCGATGGAGAGGCGGACCAGGAAGAGGCTCCAGAACGCCAGCCTCAGGGGCACGCTGCGTCCCGCGGTGAGGAGCCCGGCGGCGACCACCATCAGCGTCAACCCGGTGGTCTCCAGGCCGATCTTCACCGCGGCGATGGCCGCCGAGGCGAGCCCCGGCCGCCGCCGCTGGCGCAGGCCCGAGTGCACCGCGGCACAGACGACGAGCACCAGGAGGGCGCCGCCCACCGCCGCCGGATCGGCGTCGTTCAGCAGGGCGAAGGCGGGCTGCGCCACCGCCAGCGCGATCGCCGCGGCGCGGAAGACCCGCACGAACGGGTCGTTCCCCGACGCCAGCGCCCCGTAGAGCAGCAGCACCGCCGCGCTCACGCCGACGGCCAGCCATTCCGGCGAGAGGCCGGCGCGCGCCAGGACCTCCGCCCCGCCGGTGCGCTCCAGCAGCAGCAGGTAGAGCGTGTGGATCCCGGCGAGGAGGTCCGCCACGCGAGTGGAGAGCGGCATCGCCGCGCGAGCGTAGCGCGCGCTCCTTGACGGTGCCCCCGGCGCCGGCTACCTTCGCGCGTGGCCGCCGCGACCTACACCGCCCGCGACATCACCGTGCTGGAGGGCCTCGAGCCCGTCCGCAAGCGCCCCGGCATGTACATCGGCGGCGTGGACGCGCGAGGGCTCCACCACCTGGTGAACGAGATCGTCGACAACGCGGTCGACGAGGTCATCAACGGCTACGCCTCGCGCATCGAGGTGCGCCTCGGCGAGGACGCGCGCGAGCTGGAGGTCGCCGACAACGGGCGCGGCATCCCGGTGGACGAGCACCCCAAGCACAAGAAGCCGGCGCTGGAGCTCATCCTCACCACGCTGCACTCCGGCGGAAAGTTCGACCGCGGGAGCTACTTCCACTCCGGCGGCCTGCACGGCGTCGGCTCCTCGGTGGTCTGCGCGCTCTCCGAGCAGATGGTGGCGACGGTGCGCCGCGACGGCTCCGAGTGGCAGCAGACCTACTCGCGCGGAAAGGCGACGTCGAAGCTGGTGAAGATCTCCCGGGAGAAGGTGCGCGGCTCGGGGACCACGATCCTCTTCCGGCCCGACCCGGAGATCTTCGGAAAGCAGGCCTTCGACAGCGAGGAGATCCGCGAGCGGCTCGAGGCCAAGACTTACCTGCACCGCGGGCTGCGGGTCGTCTTCCTGGACGAGACCCAGAAGCCGCCGCGGCGGGAGGAGCTCGTCCACGAGGGGGGCCTCGGCGACTACCTGCGGAAGGTCGTCGGCGACCGCGCCAAGACGCCGACTCACACGCTGGAGTTCACCCAGATGCGCGAGGCCGATCCGCGGCTCGAGCTGGCGCTGCAGTGGACCGAGGCGACCGACGAGCACGTGCGCTCGTACGTGAACGGCGTGCCCACGCCCTCCGGCGGCACCCACGAGAACGGCCTGCGCGGCGGCATCGTGAAGGCCGTCCGCAACTACCTCTCGACGCACGAGCTGCTCCCCAAGGGCGTCAACCTGACCGCCGAGGACATCCGCGAAGGGATCGTGGCGCTCCTCTCGGTCTACGTGCTGGAGCCGCAGTTCCAGGGACAGACCAAGGACCGCCTCAACAACCCCGAGGTGGCCGCGCAGGTGGACGGCGCGGTCCGCCCGGCGCTCGAGAAGTGGCTGAACGAGAACCCCAGCGTCGCCGAGCAGATCGTCGGCCGGGTGGTGATGGCGGCGCGCGCCCGAGAGGCGTCGCGGGCGGCCGTCCAGCAGGTGACCAGGAAGGGTGCGGTCTCCCACCGGCTGAACCTGCCGGGCAAGCTGGCCGACTGCGCCTCCACCGACCCGGCGGAATCGGAGCTCTTCATCGTGGAGGGGGACTCGGCCGGCGGCTCCGCCAAGCAGGCGCGCAACCGACACACCCAGGCGATCCTGCCGCTGCGCGGCAAGGTCCTGAACGCCGAGCAGGCCAACTCCGCCAAGATCTCCGGCAACAAGGAGCTCAACGACATCGTCTCGGCGCTCGGCTGCGGCATCGGCCCGCAATTCGACGAGGCGCGGCTGCGCTACGGCAAGATCTTCCTGCTGATGGACGCCGACGCCGACGGGCATCACATCTCGACGCTGCTGCTGACGTTCTTCTGGCGCCATCTCCCCAAGCTGGTCGAGAAGGGACACGTCTACCTGGCGCAGCCGCCGCTCTACCGCATCGACGCCGCCAAGGAGACGCACTGGGCGCTGGACGACGCCGAGCGCGACGCGATCCTGGCGAAGCTCCCCAAGAACGTGAAGCCCGAGATCATGCGCTTCAAGGGTCTCGGCGAGATGATGCCGGAGCAGCTCAAGGCGACGACGCTGGACCCGTCGCGCCGGCGGGCCCTGAAGGTGACGGTGCCGGACATCCTGGAGGTCGAGCGCACGCTCGGCGAGCTGATGGGGAAGGACGCCTCGGCGCGCTACCGTTTCATCACCGAGCGCGCCAGGGAAGCGGATAACCTAGACGTGTAGATGGCCATCCGCGTCCTGGTCACCGGCGGCACCTTCGACAAGGAGTACGACGAGCTGACCGGCTCGCTCTACTTCCAGGAGACCCACATCGCCGAGATGCTGAAGCTGGGGCGCTGCCGGGTCGAGGTGAGCGTCCGCACGCTGATGCTGGTGGACAGCCTGGAGATGACCGACGCCGACCGCGACCTGATCCTGGACAACTGCCGGAAGGCGCGCGAGGAGCGGATCGTGGTCACTCACGGCACCGACACGATGCCGGAGACGGCCCGGCTCCTGGGCGTGGCCAAGCTGGAGAAGACGATCGTCCTGACCGGCGCCATGATCCCCTACGCCTTCGGCAGCTCAGACGGGCTCTTCAACCTGGGCAGCGCGCTCTCCTTCGTGCAGGCGCTGCCGTACGGCGTCTACATCGCCATGAACGGGCAGTGCTTCCCCTGGGACGACGTGCGGAAGAACAAGAAGCTGGGCGCCTTCGAACGGCTCTCCGGCTGAGTGTCACCGCACTAGCGGCGCAGCGCCGCCAGCGCTCCCAGGAACAGCGTCACCTCACGTGAGGTCGGGCCGGCGCGCCGCAGCAGCGACTCCAGCTCGGCGATGGCCTCCGGGTTGCGGCCGGCACCGGCGTAGCCGGCGGCGCCGAGCGCCTCGCGGAAGGCGGCGAAGAGGCGGGTGACCTCCGGCGCCGAGGCACGCGTCTCCCCGGCTGGCCTCGCCGCCGTGCCGCCGGCCAGGGCCAGCGCCACCGCCACCGCCTGCGCCAGGTTGAGCGTCGGGAAGGCGGGCCGCGTCGCGATGGTGAGACGGCCGGTGCAGCGCCGCAGCTCGTCGGTGGTGAGGCCGCCGCGCTCGGGCCCGAAGACCAGCGCCATCCGCCGGTTGACGAGTCCGCGCCGCACTGCCGCCCAGGTGATGCGCGGCGGGAGCCCGCGCTCACGCCGGCCCCGCAGCGCGGTGAGCGCCACGACGTCGTCGGCGCGCTCCTCGACATCCTCCCAGCGAGCCAGGTACGGCGCCCGCGCCAGCAGGTCCTCGGCTCCCGAGGCGAGCGCCGTTGCGTCGGGGTGGTTCCGATCGGCGATCGGTGAGAGGAGCGCCAGCTCGGCCCCGAAGCACTTGCAGGCGCGCGCCGCCGACCCGAGGTTGCCGGGGCTGTGGGTGCGGACCAGGACCACCAGCGGCGCCTTCATGTCCCGACGTTAGCCCACATAGAATGCTCGCTCGTGGCCACCTGGCGTTTCCGGCCGCACCGACCCGACGAGAAGCTCCGCAACCCGATCCAGGGGGAGTTCTTCTCCGAGGAGGCGGTCGAGAAGCCAGCGCAGGCGCTGGTGCGCGAGGTCATCCAGAACTCGCTCGACGCGCGCGCCTCGGATGAGCCGGTCGAGGTCCGCTTCGCCGTGTCGGCACCGGAGGCTCTTCCCGAGGAGAGCGCCCGCTTCTGGCTGGAGGGCGCCTGGGCGCACCTGCGCGCCAAGGAGAGCGGCCTGCGCGGGGTGCCGACGGCGCCGCGCGCCTGCCGGTTCCTGGTGGTCGAGGACTTCGGCACCACCGGCCTGGACGGTGACCCGCTCGAGCTCCGGCCGCACGGGACGCCGAGCCGCCTCTTCGCCTTCTTCCGCGCCGAGGGGATCTCGCAGAAGGGAGGCAAGGACGGCGGGCGCTGGGGCGTCGGCAAGACGGTGTTCCTGCGCTCCAGCGAGCTGAACACGATCCTCTGCCTCACCGTGCGCGCCGACGACGGCCGCCGGCTGGTCTTCGGGCAGACGACCCTGCGCTACCACGAGCTGGAGGGTTCCTACTTCACGCCCGACGGCGCGTTCGGCGCCGCCAGACAGGTGGACGGCGGCAGCGTCATCGTGCCGTCCGAGGACGCCGCGGTCGCCGCGCGACTGATCCGCGACTTCGAGCTGGCGCGCCGTGACGAGCCGGGGCTCTCGGTGATCGTGCCGTTCGCCGCCGAGGAGCTGACCGGCGCGGCGGTCCTCGAGGCGGTGATGCGCGAGTACTTCTACCCGATCCTCTCCGGGCGCCTGGTCGTCAGCGTCAGCGACCCGTCGCTCGGCAGCGGCTCCAAGACGCTGAACGCCGACACGCTCCTCGACGAGCTGGTCCGCGCCGGCCCCGAGGTCAACCAGGCGGTGAAGTCGCTGGCGGCGCTGGCGATCACCTTCGCCCAGGGCTTCACCCCGACCGTCGCGCTCGAGCCCCCGGCGCCCGGTCTGCCGAGATGGAGCCCGGCGATGTTCCCCGAGGCGACGCTGTCCGGCGTCCTGGCGTCCTACCGCCGCGGCGATCCCATCCTCTTTCGCGTGCCGATCACCGTCCATCCCGAGGACGAGCCGGAGCGGGAGTCGTACTTCCACGTGATGCTCCGGCGAGATCTGGAGGAGCGCGGCGCCGCGCCGGCGTTCGTGCGGAACGGCATCCAGATCCCCAAGGCGCTGGAGCGCCGGGTCCGCGGCCAGAGCCTCTGGGCGCTGGTGGTGATCGAGCACCAGCCGATCGCCACCCTGCTGGGGGACGCCGAGACGCCGGCGCACACCCACTGGTCCAAGGACACGCAGAACTTTCGCAACAAGTATCGGTACGGCGCCGCCACCATCGAGTTCGTGCGCGGCGCGCCGCGGGTCATCGCCGAGACGCTGGCCGAGACCGCGCGTGAGAAGGACTTCCTCTCGCTGGTCAGCTTCTTCCCGGCCGCGCCTTCCGAGCTGGGACGCGCCGCGCCGGTGAGGAGGCCGGCCGCCGCCGCGGAGGACGCCGGCCGCGCGGCGCCGCCGGCGCTGAAGCCCGGGGCCGAGGCGTACCGCCTGGAGAGGCTGGAGGGAGGCTTCCGACTCTCGGCGGGAGCGGGGGCTCCACCGTCCCGCTTCTCGGTGGCGGTGGCCTACGATTGCTCGCGCGGCAACCCGCTCAAGCGGTGGGACGTGCGCGACTTCGACCTGGCGTCGCTGCCGCGGAGCGCGCGCGATCTGAACGTGCTCACCTGCTCCGGCAACGGGCTCTCGGCCGAGCACGGGCTCGGAGGATTCCGGCTGGAGGTGACCGGCTTCGACCCGTGCCGCGACCTCTTCGTCAAGGTGCTGCCGGCCGAGGACGGAGCGTGATCCGCCGCCTCAACTTCACCGGCCGGAAGCGGCTCTCCAGCTCCGACGTCACCGTGCGGCTCTCGGCCGGGCCGGGCGGCGCCACCCTCGTCTCCGCCACGTTCGCGCTGGAGAGGTACAAGCTGCCTCCCGCCGCGCGCGTCTTCGTGGAGGCGTACCGGCAGACCACCTGGCAGCGCTTCCCGTACGGCACCGCCTCGGCGCCCGTGCCGGCCGAGCCGCCGGTGCTGCGCGACTTCGGCAGCGCCCAGGGGGTGCGCTTCCGCGTGCGCGTCGTGGAGGCGGACGCCAGCTCCGAGGCGCCCCGCGTCCTGGCGCTGGCCGACGGGCTGAAACCGGTCTGGGCGGCCGGCGAGAAGGGGGGGCTCTCGCTCCTCGGCGTCGACTGGGGCGACATGCAGGCGCACCTCTGGAGCCTGGAGTTCGACGAGGAGACGGGGCCGCTGCTGCGGGTGAGCCGCAGGCTCGTCGGGGAACGGGACCGCGAGGCCTTCGTCGGGTCGCGCGAGTTCGCGTCGCTGGTGCTGCCCGAGGTGCTGCGCCGCGTGCTCCTGCGCGCGCTGCTGGAGGGCGGGGACGAGGACGACGAGGACGGGGGCTGGGCCTCGGAGTGGCTGCGCCTGGCGCGGGGCTGGGCCGGCGTCCCGCCCCCTCCCGAGCGCGGCGAGAGCGCCGAGCCGAGCGACGACGAGGAGGACTGGGTGGAGCACGCCGTGGAGGCGTTCTCCCTCACGCACGCGATCGGCGACAAGTTCCGGGAGTGGTGGGAGGGAAGCGGCGCGTGAGGCTGCGGCGCTTCCGGCCGGAGGGGCTGGCCCGCTTCTCAGAGCTCGTGGCCGCGGCGCGCGAGACCGGTGTGACCGCGCTGCCGCCCGAGCTGCTGTCGTCCGATGCGCTCAGCGAGCCGGCGGCGTTGGCGGTGGAGGTCGAGCCCGAGGCCCTGGGGCGCTCGCGCCTCGACGCGGCGCGCTATCTCGAGGCGAGGCTCGCCCCGCTGAGCGACGCCGGGCGGGACCGTTCGCTCTGGGCCTGGCTGGCCGCGTTCTACTTCGACGACGTCTGCCCGCGGGACCGTCGCGGCCGCTACCGGCCCGGCGCCTCCGCTCAGTACCTTCCGGACCTGCGCGACAGCCGGAAGTCGTACCGGCACCGGCTGCTCGGACCCTACCTCGCCTATCTCGCCCACAAGGAGAAGCCGGAGCGGGCGCTCTGCCTGCTGGCGCAGCCGATCCTTCGTCCGGGGCGCCTGGTGGACCGGCTCGCCACGCGTCCCAGGCTGGTCGCCTGCCCCGCGGTGGTCGGCGCCGCGACGCGCCTCTACGTCGACGGCCGCACCGGCGCCATCCGCCGCGGCGCCGCCGCCAGCGTGGACCGCCTCTGCGACGTGCTCATGCAGCTCGACCGCACCTACGACCTCTACGGGATGACCGAGCAGGCGCTGCTCGGGCTGCTGCCGAAGGAGTTCGACGCCTTCCGGAAGTAGCTTCGGCGCATTTGTCACAATGCCGCCCATGTCACGCCAGCGGACCGAGGCCGAGCAGAAGGCGGTGGAGACGATCCTGTGGGCGCTGGCCCACAAGCTCCAGCGCCTGCGCGACGAGCACACGATGAAGGCGCAGCGGCGCGAGGAGCCGGAGGGCGTGGCCCAGGGGCTGGAGATGGCGCTGCGCGAGGTGAACGACATGCTCCCGCGCCGCAAGCGGGTGAAGGACTGAGATGCCCGTGCCCACCTACTGGGACTACCTGAAGCTCGACAAGCTGCTGGCGCTGCAGGGAGGCCTGCCCGACGACGAGACGCAGCTCGCGCCCGACGAGCTCCACTTCATCGTGGTGCACCAGGTCTACGAGCTCTGGTTCAAGCTCGTGCTGTCGGAGCTGCGCGAAGCCCGGGAGCACCTGATGGCGCCCCGGATGCCGGAGGAGCGCGTGCCCTACGTGGTGCACCACCTGCGCCGCGTGAACGAGATCCTGCGGCTGGGCGTCGACCAGTTCCGCATCATGGAGACGCTCACGCCCCAGGATTTCCTCGGCTTCCGCGACAAGCTGATGCCGGCGAGCGGGTTTCAGAGCTTCCAGATGCGCGAGATCGAGATCCTGCTGGGGCTCGTCGCCGGCGACCGCCAGAACTACGGCGAGGCGGAGCCGCTCGGGCACATCCGCGACATGGCCGGCGGCAGCCCGGCCGGCGCCTTCGCCTGGAAGCGCGTCGAGGCGGCGTCGGCGCAGCCCTCCCTGCGCCACGCGCTGCACGAATGGCTCTACCGCACGCCGATCAACGGCTCCTCCCCGGACGACGAAGGGGACGCCGCCTCGGTGGATGCCTTCCTGGCGTCGTACCTCGAGGCGGCCGAAGGCTTCAGCGCGTCCCAGGCCGAGCGGCTCGGCGCGGTCTTCAGCGGCAACGCTGACGCGGTGCGGCGGCGCTTCGAGGTTGCCGCCCACGGCGACCGTGCGTTCCTCCTGGCCGAGGACGTCGACGAGGCGCAGCGGCAGCGAACCAGGCGGGTGCGCGCCGGCCTCCTCTTCATCGAGTCCTACCGCGACCTGCCGCTCCTCGCCTGGCCGCGGCTGCTGGTGGACTCGATCGTGGAGCTGGAGGAGCAGCTGGTGCTCTGGCGCACCCGTCACGCCCGCATGGTGGAGCGCACCATCGGCCGGCGCATCGGCACCGGCGGCTCGTCCGGCGTGGACTACCTCGACCAGACCGCCCGCTACCGCATCTTCCCGGAGCTCTGGGCGGTGCGCACGTTGCTGCTGCCGCGCGAGCACCTGCCCGAGCTGGCCCACCGCGCCTACTACGGGTTCGCCGAGGAGACCTGACACCCCTACAATGCGGCGCTCCGGAACACATCACAAGCACGAGGAGGACGTATGGCACCTGCGAAGAAACCTGCCAAGCCTGCCAAGCCCGCCAAGCCTGCGAAGAAGACGATGTCCCGGACCTCGGTGAAGGACATCAAGTCGGCCGCCAAGGACACCAAGGTCAAGGGCGGCATCACCGTCCGCAAGGCCGGCGAGAAGCCGGTCGAGTACTTGAGCGTCCGCAAGGCCGGCGAGAAGCCGGTCGAGTAGTCGCGGCCGGGTGGCGCCCGCGACCGTCGGGGGCAGCGCCCCGCGGCACTACACGTTCCGTGTCTACGACGATCGCGGCCAGCTTCACTGGGAACGGCCGCTGGTGGAGCGCCGCTGCGCGTTCCGCGACCCGACGCGGGGGAGGTGCGGGTGGCGCACCTCCCTCGTGCATCCCTTCTGCCGGCGGTGCTTGCCCATGGCCCTTGGCGTCGCGCTGCGCAGCAGCGGCCTGCGGGGCGCGGGCCTCGGCCTCTTCGCCTGCGACCCGGCGCTGCGGAGCGGCTCGCCGCTCTTCGCCAGGGGAGATCGGGTCGCGCCCTATCTCGGCGAGGACGTCTCCGAGAGGACGCTGGAGCGCCGCTACTTCAGCGCGGTGGCCGATCCGGCGGTGGAGGTGGTCCAGACGCCCTACGTCGCCGGCGGCAAGGGGCGGCACGTGGATGCCGCGGTCCTGCGCGGGCCCGGTGCCTACGCCAACGACGGCGCGTTCAGCGGCCGGACGAGTAACGCGGTTTTGAGAGCCGACGACGACGGGACGGTCTGGCTCTGCGCGCTGCGGGCGATCCGCAACGGCGAGGAGATCTTTGTCGGCTACGGCGACGCCTACTGGACCGGGTACCCGTTGCGATACGAGACCGTGCCGGCCGGGAACGAAAAGGGGAGCCCTGCGGCTCCCCCCGTTCGCCTCCGATGAGGTCGGTTCGGCTTACGCCGCCTTGTCGGTCTTGCGAGGGCCGATCTGCTTCTGCCCGCCGATCGGGATCGACTTCGGCAGCGTGTCCTCACGCTTCGGCAGCTCGATCCTGAGCACGCCCCCCTCGAGGTCCGCCGAGACCTTGGAGACGTCGACGTTGGTCGGGAGCGTGAAGGAGCGGTGGAACTTGCCGTAGGCCCGCTCGACACGGTGGTAGCTCTTGTCCTTGGTCTCCTCCTCGAACTTGCGCTCACCCTCGAGCATCAGCACGCCGTTCTCGGCGCGAAGGGTCAGCTCCTCTTCCTTGAAACCGGGCACCTCGACGCTGAAGACCAGCTTGTCGGGCGTCTCGGCCACGTCCACCGGGGGCGCCCAGGCGAACGCGACTCCCTCGCGCTCGTTGCGGCCGCCGTTGGTCAGCGCCTCGTTGAAGAGCCTGTTCATCTCCCTCTGAAACCCGTGCATCTCCCTGAAGGGATCGTTCCAGCGAATCAACATGATGACTTGCCTCCTGCTTCGATTTCCGTTGGTCCAGGCCTCTTGGCGCAAGGACCTTCTCCGTATCGCTAAATATAGGATCTGAGTGTTTACTTGTCAAGTCACATCGAAGAGAACGATGAGAGAATCTTGTAAGTCCATGCAATTCGACGTCTTCTTCTCGATCAGCCAGACGCCCGTCAACGGCTATCTGCCCGACGAAGCGGTGATGTTCCGCAACTTCTTCGAGCAGGTGGAGGCGGCGGACCGCCTCGGCTTCGGCACCGCCTGGGTGGCCGAGTCGCACCTCTCCAGCGAGGTTCAGAAGCGCCACGCCAAGCCGGTGATCCCTCACTGGCAGGGGGAGGTCGGGCTCAACTCCGACATCTTCCAGCTCGCCCACAAGGTCTTCCAGCGGACCCGGCGGCTGGACGTCGGCTCGGCGGTCATGAACCTCCTGGTCAACGGGGGGCCGGTCGGCGCGGCCGAGAGGGTGGCCGTCTTCGCGGCGCTGCACGGGCTCGATCCTGAGGAGAGGCGGCGGCTGCGGGTGGGCTTCGCCGCCGGGCGCTTCGACTTCATGAGCCGCGCCCACGGCATCGTCCCGCGCGACGCCGTCGAGGAGGCCGCCTGGCCGGCGCTAAAGGGGCGCGTCTTCGGCGAGGCCGCCGAAGTCTTCGTGCGCCTCGTCCGGGGAGAGGTCCTGGCCAGCGCCGACGTGCGCCCGACGGTCCTGACCCGCGCCGACTTCCGCAGCGACGAGGACTGGGCGCGCGTCCAGGCGGCGCGCGGCGGCTCGCCGGACCGGATCGAGCTGCCGAACCGCTTCCGCTTCGACGTCCTCAGGATCGTGCCGCAGGAGTGGCGGCGTGACCTGGTCCGCCTCTACCTCGGCTCGCACGAGGCGCGCCTCCAGGATGAGCTGAACGCGTTCTACCCGGTGCGGGTCTTCAACCTCTCGATCACCAGGCCGGAGGTGATCGAGGAGACCCACCGCCGCATGACCGAGCGCTATCACGCCTCCGGCGGTCCCTGGCGCCGCGCCTACATGCCGCGCACGGTGCTGGTCTTCCTGAACGAGCAGCCTGGCCTGACCCCGGAAGCGCGCCGGGCCGCCGCGCAGGAGGAGGCCCGTGCGGCGACGGCCGCCTACTGGACGGCGCTGGAGGGAACGCTCGATCCGAAGAAGATCGCGAAGCCGGCCGACAACACCCTGGTTGGCAATGCCGAGGACGTGGCCGCACAGGCGCTGGAGCGCTTCCATCCCGGGGACCGGCTCATGCTCTGGTTCGACTTCTTCAACCACGATTCGGCGCGCGTCATCGCCAACATGGAAGCGTTCATGACCAAGGTCGCTCCCAGGATCAACGCGGCAGGGTGACCGTCGCTCGCGCGCCCAGACCGCCGGGGCGCGCTTCCAGCCGCACCGTGCCGCCGTGCGCCTCGGCGATCTGCCGGCAGAGCACCAGCCCGATGCCCGAGCCGTGCGGCTTGGTGGTGAAGAACGGCACGAAGAGGTTGGACGCGTCGGGCAGGCCCGGCCCCTCGTCATCCACCGTCAGCGCGAGCTCGCCGCGCGCCGCCTTCCAGCCGAGCGTGACGCGCCCGCCGGTCTCCCGGACCGCGTCGGCGGCGTTCCGCACCAGGTTGATCAGCAGCTGCTCGAGCTGATCGGCGTCGGCCTGGATGCTGACGTCCGGGCCGGGCGCGACCGAGACCGGCACCCGCGTCTCCAGCGCCGCCACCCGCCTCACCGTCGGGCCCACCTCGACGGTGGCCAGCCGCGGCTGCGGCAGCCGCGCCAGCACCGAGTAGGCCTGCAGGAAGCGGGCGAGCGCCTCGGCGCGCCCGCCCACGATCGAGAGGCCGCGCTTCACGTCGTCCTCCCAGTCCGCCGGCCGCGGCTGCCGGTCCAGAAGCCGCTCCAGGCTGCCGGCCACCGACTTGATCGGAGCCAGGGAGTTGTTGAGCTCGTGAGAGAGCACGCGGATGAGCCGCTGCCAGGCGTGCCGCTCCTCGGCCCGCAGCGTCTTGGAGAGATCGCTGAGGACCAGCAACCGGTGAGGCCGCCCCTCCTGCCGGAAGGTGCCGCGCCGCGCTCCCCAGCGGCCGGTCCCGCCGGGAAAGGCTGCGTCTACCACCTCGGCGGGTCCCTCCAGCGCCGGTGCCAGGCCGAGCTCCTCCGCCGTCCGTCCCAGGATGCGCTCCAGCGGCTGCGCCACCAGCCGCTCGCCGGCGCGGTTCGCCAGCCGCAGCCGCGATTCATGGTCGAAGGTGAAGACCGCCACGTCGATCTCGGCCATCACCGCGTGCAAAAGCGCCGTCGCTTCCAGCGCGCCGAGCCGCTGGTCCTGGAACACCTTGGCCAGCGAGTTCAGCTCCAGCATCACCTCGCCGAGCGCGTCGTCGCTGCGCGCGCCGCGGCCGCGGATCGAGTAGTCCCCTTCCCGCAGGGCCGAGAGCAGGTTGGAGATCGTCTGCAGCGAGCGCACCACGCGCCCGCGCGCCGCCGCCGCGAAGCCGAGCCAGAGGCCGGCCAGCAGCAGCGCCAGCGTCAGCCGGGTCTCGGTGGTGAACGGCTGGCGGTAGAGGAGGACGAGCGCCAGCGCCAGGGCGGGGAGACCGGAGAGGAGCGTGTAGAGGAAGACGGTGCGGTCGTGAGACCGTTTCATCGCCCCTGCGTCGGGATGCCGAACTTCTCCAGGCGGCGGTAGAGCGCCCCGCGCGAGAGCCCGAGCGCCTGCGCGGCGTGGCTGACGTTGCCGCCGCAGCGCGCCAGCGTGCGCTGGATGAGGTGGCTCTCGACCTCTTCCAGGCTCATGTCCTCGAGCCGCTGCGGGGTTTGCCCCGCCGAGAGCGTCAGGTCCGAGGCCCGGATCTCCGCGCCGGTTGCCAGCAGCACCGCCCGCTCCACCGCGTGGTCCAGCTCGCGCACGTTGCCGGGCCAGGTGTGGCGCCCCAGCGCCGCCAGCGCCGGCTCGCTGAAGCCGGACACGTCCTTGCGATAGCGGCGCGCGTGCTGGGAGAGGAAGTAGCTGGCCAGGAGCGGGATGTCCTCCTTGCGCTCGGCCAGGCGCGGCAGGTGGATCTCGATGGTGTTCAGACGGAAGAGGAGGTCCTGCCGGAAGCGCCCGGCGCCGACCGCCGCCGAGAGGTCGGCGTTGGTGGCCGAGAGGACGCGCACGTCGCCGCTCCTCGTGCGCGACGAGCCGACCCGCTCGAACTCGCCGGTCTCCAGGACGCGCAACAGCTTGGGCTGCAGGCCCGGCGGCACATCGGCGATCTCGTCGAGAAAGAGCGTGCCTCCCTCGGCGAGCTCGAAGCGCCCCAGGCGCTCGTTCTTGGCGTCGGTGAAGGCGCCGCGCTCGTGCCCGAAGAGCTCGCTCTCGAAGACCCCCTCGGAGAGGCCGGCGACGTTGACCGTGACCAGAGGCCGCGGCGCGCGGGGCGAGGCGGCGTGCAGCGCGCGGGCGACGGCTCCCTTGCCGCTGCCGTTCTCGCCGGTGATGAGCACGCTGGCGTCCGAGGGACCCACCCGCGCGATGAGCTCCAGCACCGGACGCATCGCCCGCGACTCGGCGATCAGGGTGGTCGTCGTCCCGGCGCCCCTCAGCAGGCGGTTCTCTTCCTCCAGGCGGCGCCCGCGCCGCAGCGCCCGGGACAGCTCCGCCTGCGTCCGCACGATCGTCAGCAGCCGCTCGTTGTCCCAGGGCTTCTCGACGAAGTCACGGGCGCCCCGCCGCATCGCCTCCACCGCCAGCGGCACGCTCCCCCAGGCGGTCATCACGATCACCGGCAGGGTGGAGTCGGCGGCGGAGAGGCGCGAGAGGAGGTCGAGTCCTTCCTTGCCCGACGTGGTGTCGCGCGTGTAGTTGAGGTCGACGAGCGCCGCGTCGAAGTCGCTCCGCTCCAGAGCGGCCAGCGCCGCCGCCGGAGAGCCCACGGCCTGGATCCCGTACCCCTCCCCCTTCAGGAGAAGGCGCAACGCCTCCAGCACGTCGGGCTGGTCGTCGGCGACCAGGATGCGCGGCTGCGAATCCGGCACGGTCGGCAGCTTATGACAGCCCGTCTCTACTCCTGGCGGAGCACGGTGGCGGGATCCACCCGGGTGGCCCGCAGCGCCGGCACCGAGCAGGCCGCCAGCGCGACCGACCCCAGCAGCGCGGTGATCGACGCGTAGGTCAGCGGGTCGGTCGGGGAGACGCCGAAGAGGAGGCTGGCCAGCAGACGGGTGAGCGCCAGCGCGCCGCCGATGCCCAGCAGCAGGCCGGCGGCCGAGATGCGGAAGCCGTCGCGCAGCACCAGCGACCGCACGTCGCGCGACTCGGCGCCCAGCGCCACCCGGATGCCGAACTCGCGCGTCCGCTGTGCCACTGCGTGCGACATCACGCCGTAGATCCCGATCGCCGAGAGCACCAGCGCCAGCGCCGCGAAGAGGCCCAGCAGCGTCAGGCTGAAGCGTTGCCGCCCCAGCGACTCGGCGGTGACCCGCCGCATCGTCTTCACCCTGGTGACCGGCAGCAGCGGGTCGATGCCGGCCAGCGCGGCCTTCACGGTACGGATCAGGCTCTCCTCCCCCTGCGGACCGCGCAGCGCGATCCACATCCACCGCTTCCAGCTCTGCAGCGACTGCGCGAAGGGCGTGTAGAGCGCCGCCTGATCGGAGGCTCCCAGCCCGAAGTGGCGCACGTCGCCGACCACGCCGACGATCGTGATCCAGACCGGGTCCTTGAGCCGGGCCCAGCGGACGCGGCGCCCGACCGGGTCCTGTCCGGCGAAGTGCTGGCGAGCCATCGTCTCGTTCACCAGCGCGACCAGCGGGGCGCCGTGCCGATCCCCGGACGCGAAGCCGCGGCCGCGCAGGATCGGGATGCGCATCACCCCGAGGTAATCGCCGTCCACCGAGCGCGACATCACCTCCGGCTCGTCTCCCGGCTGCACCGCCGGCGCTCCCTCGACGATCAGGTTGTGGTTGAGCGACGCGCCGGAGAGCGGCAGCTCGCTGACCGCGCCCGTCTGCAGCCCCGGCGTCCGCGCCAGCTCCTCGAAGAGGCGCCGGCGCAGCGCGTCCTGCTTCTCGACGCTCTCGTAGCGCGTGGCCGGGAGCTCCAGCCGCATCGTCAGCACCCCTTCGCCGTCGAAGCCGGGCCGCGCTCCCGAGAGGCGCGCGTAGGTGCGCACCAGGAGCCCCGCGCCCACCAGGAGGATCAGCGCCAGCGCCAGCTCTCCGGTGACCAGCAGCGCGTTGAGCCGTGTCCGGCCGCGTCCGGCGGTCCCGCCGCGCGCCCCTTCGGCCAGGGCGTCGTCGCCGGCGAGACGCCCCAGGCCCAGCACCGGCGCCAGGCCGAATACCACTCCGGTGGCGATCGAGACCAGCAGCGCGTAGCCGAGCACCGGCAGCGAGAGCCGCATCTCGAAGAGCGCCGGCAGCTCGTCCGGCCGCAGCGCCAGCAGGAGCTGCAGGCAGGGGCGTGCGATCGCCACTCCGGCCAGGCCGCCCGCCAGCGACAGCAGCACGCTCTCGGTGAGCAGCTGGCGGGCCAGACGTCCGCGCCCGGCTCCCAGGGCGCGGCGCACCGACAGCTCCTTGCGGCGCGCCACCGCGCGCACCAGCAGCAGGTTCGCGAAGTTCGCCGAGGCGATCAGCAGCAGGAAAGCCTCGGCGCCGAACAGAACCAGCAGCGCCGGACGCACCGCCCCGGTGAGCTCCTCGCGCAGCGGCACCAGCTTCAGGTCCCGGCCGCGGCTCTCGGTGGAGTCCTTCACCGCCAGCAGGCGCGCCGCCGCATCCAGCTCGGCCTGCGCCTGTGCCACCGTCGCCTCCGGCCGCAGCCGGAGCAGCGGTCGCATCATGTGCGCGCCGCGCGCCTGGGCGGCGGCCGGGAGCACCGCCCGGACCGAGGCCAGGAGGTCGGCCTCGCCGCCGGGCATGCGGAAGCTCCTCGGCAGCACCCCGACCACGGTGTAGACGTCGCCGCTCAGGGAGATCGGCGCTCCGACCGCGGCCGCGTCGCCGCCGAGGAAACGCGTGAAGAAGCCGTGGGTGACGACCGCCGCGCGCGGCCCGCCGACGGTGTCCTCCTCGGCGGTGAGGGTGCGGCCCAGCGCCGGCTGGACCGCCAGCGCCTCGAAGAAGCCGCGGTCGACGAGCCCGGCGCTCACCTGCACCGGCTCTCCCTTGCCGGTCACGTCGAGCGGATAGGTCGTGGCGGCGCCGATCGCCTCGAAGGAGCGCACCGCGGCGCGCACGTCCAGGAGGTCCAGCACCGACTGGTTCTGCGGCAGCGCGTAGAGGCGCTCGGCGCCGGGGTAGGGGAGCGCTTCCAGCAGCACCGCGTGCACCGCGCTGAAGAGCGCGGTCGAGGCGCCGATGCCGAGCGCCAGCGTGAGCACCGCGATCGTGGTGAAGCCGGGCGTCTTCAGGAAGGAGCGCAGCGCCTGCTTGAGGTCCTGTCCCAGGGAGTCCATTTCAGTCCACCCTCAGCGCGACCAGCGGGGGGACCCGCGACGCGCGCAGCGCCGGCACCAGCGCCGCCAGCAGCGCCACCGCCGCCAGCAGCGCCGCCACCGCCGCGAAGCTCCAGGGATCGCCGGGGGTGACGCGGTAGAGCAGCGGAGTCAGCAGGCGCGAGACCGCCGCCGCGCCGGCGAGGCCCAGGAGGACGCCGGCCGCGACCATCGCCGCCCCCTGCTCCAGCACCAGCCGCACGATGCGGCGCGAGGAGGCCCCGAGCGCCATCCGCACCCCGATCTCGTGCGTGCGCTGGTGGACGGTCGTGGCCATCACCCCGTAGATGCCCACCGCCGCCAGCAGCAGCGCCGAGCCGGCGAAGAAGGCCAGCAGCAGCGCCGCAAAGCGTCTCTCGGCGAGCGCCGCGCCGACGACCTCTTCCATGGTGCGCACGCCGTAGAGCGGCAGGTCCTTGTCGACCGAGCGCACCGTCTCGCGCACCGCGTGGGCCAGCAGCGCCGGGTCCCCGTCGGTGCGGAGCACCAGGTTCTGCGCCAGCCCGGAGACCTGCAGGATCGGGCGGTAGATCTGCGGCCGCGTGTCGCGCTCCAGCCCCTCGGCCTTCACGTCGCCGACGACGCCGACGATCGTCTCCCAGGGCCCGGGGTTCCTCAGCGGTCCGAACCGGATCCGCTTTCCCAGGGTCTGCTGCCCCGGGAAATTCACCCGGGCGAAGGCCTGGTTGACGACCGCCGAGCGGGCCGCGCGCGCGTCGTCGGCATCGGTGAAGACGCGCCCCTCCCGCAGAGGAATCCTCAGCACGTCGAAGTAGCCGGCGCTCACCTGGAAGATCTGCGCCACCGGCGGCGCGCCGTCCCCTCCCTCGCGCCCCTCGATCGCGAAGGCGCCGGTGCCGCGCACCCCGGAGAGCGGCAGCAGGCTCGTGGTGGCGGCGGCGGTGACCCCGGGCAGCGCCGAGAGGCGGCGCAGCATCTCGGTGAAGGTCGCCACCCGCGCCTCGTGCTTGAAGTACGGACCGGTCTCCGGTGCGTTCGGCTGCGGCAGCCAGAGCCCCGCGGTGAGCACTCCCTGAGGCTCGAAGCCGGGAGAGACGCCGAGCACGGCGCGGAAGCTGCGCAGCAGCAGCGCCGCGCCGGTCAGCAGCACCAGCGCCAGAGCCACCTGGGCGACCACCAGGACGCGGCGCAGCCGGGCGCGGCCCGCGCCGGAGGTGCCGCGGGCGGCGTCCTTCAGCTCCTCGCCCAGGCCGGGGCGCGAGGAAGCCAGCGCCGGCGCCAGGCCGAAGAGGAGTCCGGTCAGGAGCGAGACGCCGAGCGTGAAGGCCAGCACCCCGGCGTCCAGCTGCACCTCGTGCAGGCGCGGCAGGTTGCGCGGCGAGAGGGCCACCAGCCCCTTCATCCCCCAGACGGAAAGCGCCAGCCCGAGCAGGCCGCCGAGCACCGAGAGCGCCACGCTTTCGGTGAGGAGCAGCGCGATCAGGCGCCGGCGCCCGGCCCCCAGCGCCTGCCGCACCGCCAGCTCGCGCTTGCGCGCCGCGCCGCGCGCCAGCAGCAGGTTCGCGACGTTGGCGCAGGCGATGAGCAGCACGAAGCCGACCGACCCCAGCAGCACCAGCAGCGCCGGCCGCACGTCGCCGACCAGGTCGTCCTTCAGCGGGACGAGGCGGAAGGCGAAGCCGGCGGACTTCGGGTAGCTGTCGGGGAAGCGCTGCGCGAGCTCGGCCGCGAAGGCGTCCAGCCGGCGCTGCGCCTGCTGCGGCGACAGCTCGGAGCGCAGGCGGACGATCGCGCCGCTGAGCGGGTAGCCACCGCGGGAGATCCCTCGGAAGGGCGCGGTCGTCCAGCCGGACGGCGCGAAGACCTCCACCTCGTCGCGGGTGCCGCGACCCGGGTTGCGGAAGCCGGCCGGCAGGACGCCGAGCACCGTGTACCAGTCGTTGTCGAGGCGGAAGCGCTTGCCGACGGCGTTCGGGTCGGCGCCGTAGCGCCGCCGCCAGAAGCCGTCGCTGATGAGCGCCACCTCGGAGATGCCGGTGGTGTAGTCCTCGGCCCGGAACGTCCGGCCGACCTGGGGCTTCACGCCCAGGAGGTCGAAGTAGGGAATGTCGACCAGCAGCCCCTGCACGCGCTCCGGCTGGTCCACCTCGGTGACGTTGGCGTCGATCGGGAAGAGGCCCGAGACCGAATCGAAGAGGTCCTTGCGCTGCTGCAGGTCGACGAGGAGCGCGGTGGAGAGGCCGATGTCCCTGGAGGAATTGCCGGAGAAGTCGACGCTCACCCGCGCCAGGCGCTCCGGTTCGCGGAACGGCAGCGGCGCCAGCAGCACCGCCTTCACCACCGAGAAGATCGCGGTGTTGGCACCGATGCCGAGAGCCAGCGTCAGAAGCGCGGTGACGGTGAAGCCGGGGCTCCGGGCGAGCTGCCGGAGCGCGAAGCGCAGGTCGTGCCGCAGCGTGTCCATGGTCACTCCGATCTGAGGACGGTCACCGGGTCGAGGCGCGCGGCGCGGAGCGCCGGCGTGGTCGCGGCGGCCACCGCGGTGGCGAACAGCAGGAGCGCGACGGTCCCCAGCACGGCGGGGTCGAGGACGCCGACCTGGAAGAGCAGGCCGCGCAGCAGGCCGGCGGCGGCGAGCGTGGCCAGGAGCCCGCCGGCGAGCCCGATTCCGGCGAGCGAGGCGGCCCGGCGGACGACCAGCAGCAGGACCTCGGCCGGCCGCGCGCCGATCGCCAGGCGGATGGCCAGCTCACGCTTGCGGACGGCCACCCAGCCAGCCAGCACCCCGGTGAGCCCGACGCCGGCCAGCGCCAGCGCGATGCCGGCGAAGAGCGAGAGCAGGCGCATCGCCAGCCGTCGCGTGGCCGTCTTGCGCTGGAGCAGTTCGTCGAGCGTCGCCACGTCGAAGACCGCCAGGTCGCCGTCGAGCCCGGCGACGGCGGCGCGCAGCGCCGGACCCAGGGCCTGCGGATCCCCGGAGGTCCGCACGAAGACGCTCATCCAGCGCCAGGGCGACTGCGCCAGCGGCAGGTAGACCTGCCCCCCGGACTCGGCGTCGAGGCCGTAGTGCTTCACGTGGCCGACGACGCCGACCACCGTGGCCCACTCCGTCCTGCCAATCAGCTTCAGGCGGATTCCAATCACGTTTGCGAGACGGTCAGCAGACCGGGTCGCCGGAGACTTGGCGGAGGCGATCTCCGCGGCGCCGAAAGGCGCCGCATTCAGAATCCTCAAGCCAAAGACTTCGTCGACCACGACGGCGAGCGGCGCTCCGGCGCGGTCCTCGGGGCCCAGGAAGCGTCCCGCTCGCAGCGGGAGGCCGACCGTCTTCGCGTATTGGGGGGTGACGATGAAGCGGTCGGCTTCCGGCGCCTCGGCGCCCTGACCGGCCATTCCCTCGACGTCCAGGCCCACGCGGTCCCAGTTGCCGCCGTAGGGCACCACGCTGGCGACCGCCGCCGCGCTCACTCCGGGCACCCTCTCCAGGCGCTCGACGAGCTGCTCGTAGAAGGCCGCCTGCTTCGCCTCCGGGTAGCGCTGGCCGGGCAGCTGGACCGCTGCGGTGAGGACACCGCCCGTCTGCAGACCCGGCTCGACGCGGGCCAGGTTCGTCAGCGTCCGCAGCACCAGCCCCGAGGCGCACAGCAGCACCAGCGCCAGCCCGAGCTGCGTCGCCGCAAGCACATCGGGTAGCCGGCGTGCCTCGGTAGAGGCCTGTCCCGCCAGGCCCGGGCGCAGCTCCATGCGCGTGGTCCGCAGCGCCGGGACCAGGCCGAAGAGCGCCAGCGACCCGGCGGCGGCCAGCGTCGCGAAGGCGACCAGACGGAAATCCAACGGGCTCTCGCCGCGCAGGGTCTCCGGTACCAGGCCGGCCAGCGCCGCTTCGGTGAGCCTGGCCGTCAGCAGTCCGGCGCCGCAGCCGAGCGCGCCCAGCACCATCGCCTCGGCCAGCAGCTGCCGCACGATTCGCGCGCGCGAGGCGCCGATGGCCAGGCGCACCGCCAGCTCGCGCCGCCGCGCCAGCCCGCGCGCCAGCATCAGGTTCGCCAGGTTCACCGAGGCCAGCAGCAGCAGCAGGCTGGAGGTGGCGAAGAGGAGGACCAGCGCCGGACGCACCTCGCCGACCAGCGCGTCGCGCAGCGGCTGCAGCTCGGCCACCATCCCCTTGTTGTCGGCGGGGAACTCGCGGGCCAGCTGCTCGGAGATCGACGCCATCTCGGCGCGCGCCGCCGCCAGCGACACGCCGTCGCGCAGCCGGGCGAAGGCGCGCAGCGAGCGCGAGGCGCGGGTGTCGCGCGCATTCGCCTGCCAGTTGGTGAGGAGCTCCGCCTGCAGCTCGCCGGGGCCGCGATAGCCGGCGGGCAAGACGCCGATCACCGTGTGCGGCGTGCCGTTGAGGAGCAGCGCCCGGCCGAGGGCGGCGGGGTCGCCGCCGAGGCGGGCGCGGAAGAACGCGTCGGACACGATCGTCACGCCCGGGCCGCCGGGCACCGCGTCGGCGGCACTGAAGGGGCGCCCCAGGCGTGGAGCCGTGCCCAGGACCGAGAAGACCTCCGGGCTGACGTCCACCGCCGTCAGGCGCTCGGCGGGCCCGAGGCCGGTGAGCGTCGGGCTCCAGCCGTGCGCCAGCGCGATCGCCGAGAAGGAGCGGCCGCGCCGCCGCCACTCTCCGGCGTTGAGCGCCGAGGTGGAGTGCCCGGACTTCGGCTTCCTGGCCTCCATCTCGCCCAGGGTGACGATACGGTCGGCGTCCGGGTAGGGGAGCGGCGCCAGCAGCAGCCGGTCGACCGCGCGGAAGACCGCCAGATTCGCGCCGAGCCCGAGAGCCAGCGTCAGCACGGCGGCCAGGGTGAAGCCCGGGCTCCTGGCCAGGCGGCGCAGCGCGTAGCGGACGTCGGCCAGGAAGGCGTCCATTTACGACGCGATCCAGCCGTCGGCCAGGCGCACCACGCGGTGGCCGTAGGAGGCGTTTTCCTCGGAGTGGGTGACCTGGATGATGGTCGCGCCGGCGTCGTTCAGCTTCTTGAAGAGCCGCATGATCTCGCGCCCCTGCTCGCTGTGCAGGTTGCCGGTCGGCTCGTCGGCCAGCAGCAGCGACGGCTCGGCGATGACCGCGCGGGCCACCCCCACCAGCTGCTGCTGCCCGCCGGAGAGCTGCGCGGGGTAGAGGTCCTTCTTGCCCACGATCTGGAAGCGGTCCAGGACGTCGGCCACCCGCGCCTGCCGGTCGGTCTTCTTGACGTCGCGGTAGGAGAGCGGCACCTCCAGGTTCTCGGCCACCGTCAGGTCGTCCAGCAGGTGGTACTTCTGGAAGACGAAGCCGATGTGCTTTCGTTGGAGGTCCAACCTTTTCTTGGACGGCAGCTTGTGCACCGCCTCGCCGGCGAACTCGAACTCCCCCTCGAACTGCGGGTCGTGCATGCCCAGGATGTGGAGCAGGGTCGACTTGCCGGCGCCGGAGGGGCCCATGATGGTGACGAACTCCCCCTCCTTCACCTCGAGGTCGATCTGGCGGAGCACGTAGGTGCGGCCGGCCCCCTGCGGGTACCAGCGGTCCACCTTGCGGAGCGAGAGAAGCGGTGCCATCAGCCGCGCCTCAGCGAGACGGTCACGTCGAAGGTGGACTCGCCGCGGCGGGCCACCGAGGCGGTGCCGCTCCAGCGGGCGCCCTTCTCGTCGGTGAAGCGGAAGGCGCTCTCCACCTTCCCCTTGGCGTCGGTCGCCTCGGTGGCCTCGCCTCCGGGGAGGCCGCTCTTCACCGCCTGCAGCAGCTCGCCGGCCGAAGTGGCGCCCTTGACCACCCAGCGGTTCTTCCAGCGGTCGCGGCTCCCCTCGTGGCTCAGGAGGTCCCGCTCGTAGCCGCGCAGGCGGTGGTAGACGCCGGCGAGCTGGCGGTCGGCCAGCAGCGCCCGCACGTAGTGCCCCTCGGGGTCCCAGTTGTATTCCAGGTTGGTGGCCACCTTCTGCGCCGTCCCCTTGCCGTAGAGCTTCTCCACGACGTGCAGCGCCCCGTCGAGGCCCGAGGAGAGGCCCGCCGCGGTGACGACCTTGCCGTTGTCGACGTAGCGGCGATCGTCGACGACCCTGGTCCTGGGCGCGATCTCCTTGAGGCCGTCGATGAGCCCGGCGAAGGTGGTGGCCGAGAGGCCGTCCAGGAGGCCGGCCCTGGCCAGGATGAAGGCCCCGTTGCAGACCGAGAGCACGACCTGCGCGTCCTTCGAGGCATCGCGCAGCCACTTCTGGACCGCCGGGCGGTCCTGCGCCGCGTCGACGCCGCCGCCCGGGACCACCACCACATCGGCCTTCGGCGCGTCGGCGAACGTGTAGGCCGGCGTGATGGTGAGGCCCATCGAGGTGGTCAGCGGGCCGGGCCGCTCGGCCACCGAGTCGACTTTCAGGCCAGCCTGCCCCAGCACTTCGTAGGGACCGGTGAAGTCGATGATCTGCACGCCCGGGAAGACCAGCACCACCGCGCGCTTGCGCGGCGGGTCGGCGCCGGCGGTCTGGGCCAGCGCGGCGACCGCGAGGAGGAATAGAGCAGTCTTCCTCATTAGGTCGTCCTCAGCGCGACCATCGGCTCGATCGCGGTGGCGCGGCGAGCCGGCAGGAAGCTGGCGACCAACGCCACCGCCGCCAGCACCAGGCCGACGGCGGCGAAGGTGATGGGGTCCACCGGCCGCACGCCGAAGAGCAACGAGGACATCAGGCGGGTCAGGCCGACCGCGCCGGCCAGGCCGAGCGCCAGCCCGGCGACGACCAGGCCCAGGCCCGGCGTCAGCACCGCGCGCAGCACGTCGCCGCGGCGCGCCCCCAGCGCCATGCGCACGCCGATCTCCTGCGTCCGCTGGCCGACCGAGAAGGCCATCACCCCGCCGATGCCCGCGGCGGTGATCAGCAGCGCCACTCCGGCGAAGATGCCCAGCAGCGCGGCGGTGAGCTTCGGCGGGGCCAGCGCGTTCTCGCGGACCGCGTCCAGCGTGCGGATGTCGTCCACCGGCTGCTCGGGGTCGAGCTCGTAGACCGCCTCCACCAGGCTGCGCGAGAGCGCCTCCGGCGGCTGCGCGGTGCGCACGAAGACGCGCGGCGCCAGCAGCGGGATGCGGGCCAGCTGCTGGTAGACGGCATCGCGCGGCGCGGCGTCCAGCCGGTTGCGCACGTCGCCGACCACGCCCACGATCGTGAACCAGTTGCGTCCCTTGTCGGAGGTGGCGCGGCGGCCCACCACGTCGCTCCACGGCGTGGCCAGCTTCTCGGCCACCGAGCGGGAGATCACCAGCACCCGTTTGTCCGGCCCGTCGTTGGCGTCGAAGGCGCGCCCCGCCAGGACCGGCACGCTGGCCACCGCGAAATAGCCGGGGCTGGCCACGTGCAAGTCCATCTGCGGCTGGGTGTCGGTGGCGTCGAGCGGCGCTCCCTCGAGCACCAGATTCGTGCGGCCGCTGCGGCCGTCGTCCATCGGCACCGTGCCGGAGACCGCCGCCGAGAGGACACCGGGGCGCGCCTGGACCTTCAGCAGCAAGCGCTCGAAGAAATCCAGCCGCTGGGCCGGGGTCTTGTAGCGGGTGAAGTTGAGCGCGACCCGCAGGGTCAGCACCTTCTCGGTCTTCACACCCGGATCCACCGTCTGCAGGTAGAGGAAGCTGCGCAGCAGCAGGCCGGCACCGATGAGAAGGACGAAGGAGACCGCTACCTGCGCCACCACCAGCGCTCCCCGGAGGCGGGAACCGCCGAGGCCGACGGTGGTGCGCGAGCCCCCCAGGAGCGACGGGGCGAGCACGTCCTTCCAGGGGAGCGCCGGCAGCAGGCCGGCGGCGATGCCGGTCAGCAGCGAGACGCCCAGCGCGAAAAGCAGCACGCCGGCGTCGAGGTGGACGTCCTCGGTGCGCGGCGTGAAGCGTGCCGCGAAGCCGGCCAGGAGCGGTACCCCCCGTGTCGCCAGCAGGACGCCGGCCGCGCCGCCGACCAGCGAGAGCAGGGTGCTCTCGGTGACGAGCTGCCGCATCAGGCGCGCTCGCCCGGCGCCCAGCGCGGTGCGCATGGCCAGCTCGTGGCCGCGGCGCAGCAGGTTCGCCAGGATGAGGTTCGCGACGTTGGCGCAGGCGATCAGCAGCACCAGCCCGGTGGCCCCCAGGAGCACCAGCAGAGTGGTCCGCGAGTTGCCCGTCATGTCCTCCTTGAGGGTGATCGCGCTGTGCACCAGGCCGACCTTCGGGAAGGCGTCGGGGAAGTCCTTCTCCACCTCCTTCGAGACGCGATGGAGGTCATCGGCGACGGCGGCGGTCCGGGTGCCCGGCTTGGTGCGGGCGATGACCGCCAGCATGCGCGCCTGCGGGTTGTGGACGGTGTTCTCCCCCATCCGGAACGGGCAGGCCGAGACCGGCATGTAGACGTCGTTGTCGTCGGGGTAGGCCGGCAGCGGCGGCAGCACGCCCACCACGGTGTGGACGTGGTCATTCATCCGGAAGGCGCGGTTCAGGACCTTGGGATCGCTGGCGAACGAGCGCTGCCAGTAGCGGTTCGAGAGCAGCAGCACCGGCTCGGCGCCCGGCTTCTCGTCGGCGGCGGTGAAGCCGCGCCCCAAGATCGGCTGGACCCCGAGGAGGTCGAAGTAGGCCGAGGAGACGACGCCGGTCTGAACGCGCTCCGGCTCCTTCTTGCCGAGCAGGATGAACCACATCGAGTGGTATTCGGCCACGGTAGTCAGCGTGCGGGTCCGCTCCTTCAGGGCCTCGACGTCCACTGGCGAGAACCCGACCGGCGAGGAGTCGTTGGTGGTCTGCTGCTGGAGGCGCACCAGCGCGCCCTCGTCGTGGTACGGCAGCGGCTTGAGCAGCACGCCACGGATCACCGAGAAGAGCGCGGTGTTGGCGCCGATGCCGAGCGCCAGCGTGACCACCGCGGCCAGCGTGAAGGCCGGGGTGCGGCGCAGGGTGCGCCAGGCGAAGCGGAGGTCGGAGAGGAAGCTGTCCATCGTTCACTCCGTCCGAAGAGCGTTGGCGGGATCGAGCCGCGCCGCGCGGCGTGCCGGGAGGGAGGAGGCCAGGAGGGCGACGAAGAGGAGCGCCGCGGCCGCGGCCCCCAGCGCCTGCGGGTCGGCGGCGCTGACGCCGAAGAGCAGCCCCTTCAGCAGACGGCCGGCGGTGAGCGACAGCGCAGCGGCCAAGACCAGGCCCAGCGCCAGGCCGCAGCCGGCCAGCAGGCCCGCCTGCCGCAGCACCAGGCGCACCACGGCGCCGGGGGAGGCGCCCAGCGCCATGCGCACGCCCAGCTCGCGGGTGCGGCGCGACACGCCGTAGGCGATGACGCCGTAGAGGCCGACCGCCGACAGCAGGAGGCCGAGCGCCGCGAAGGACAGGATCAGCACGGTGCGGAAGCGTGGCTGGGCCACCGAGCGGCCGAGCACGTCGTCGAAGGTGGCCAGCTCGTCGACCGGCAGGCCCGGGTCGAGCGCCCGCACCTCACGGCGGACCGCCTCGAAGTACTTCTGCGGCGGGCCGGAGACGCGCAGGACGAAGCTCTGCCCGCCGGACGTCATCTGCTCGCCGCACACGTAGAACAGCGGCGTCGGGTCCTCGTCGAGCCCCTGGTCGCGCACGTCGCCGACGATGCCGACGACCTCGCCCTGGAGGCGGTCCGGTCCATTGCGGGCCCCGAACTTGAGGCGCTTGCCGAGCGCATCGCCGTCGAAGAAGCGCCGGGCGGCGCTCTCGCTGGCCAGGATCACCGGCGGCGCGCCTCGCCGGTCGGTCGCCGCGAAGAGGCGCCCCTGCTTCAGCGGCACCCGCAGCGTCTGCAGGTAGTCGCCGCTGATGACCCGCACCTGGCTGCTGGGCTGGTCCTCCTGCGGCACCGGCTTGCCCTCCACCTCGAAGCTGCTGGAGAAGCTGACGCCGCCCAGAGGCACGCCGGTGACAGCGCCGGCCGATTCCACGCCCGGGACCGCGCGCAGCCGCTCCAGCAGCGTGGCCACCGCTCCGGCGATGCGCTCGCTGTCCGGGTAGCGCGCCTCCGGGAGCGTCACGCCGAAGGTCAGGACGTCCTCGGTGACGAAGCCGCGCGGCACCGTCAGGAGGCCTGTCAGGCTGCGCGACAGGAGGCCGGCCCCCCAGAGCAGGGTGACCGCCAGCGCCGCCTGAGCCACGGCCAGCGCCGCCCGCAGGCGCGGCGCCCCCATGCCGCGCTCCCGGCGCTTGAGCGCGCCGGAGACGTCGGAGCGCCCGGCCAGGAGCGCCGGCGCCAGGCCGAAGAGGAGGCTGGTGGCCAGGGTGAGCGCGGCGGTGAAGAGCAGCACCCGCGCGTCCAGCGTCACCTCCTGGAGGCGCGGAGTGCCGGTCGGGCCCAGCAGCGCCAGGCCGCGCAGTCCGAGCAGCGTCACCGGCACCGCCAGGATCCCGCCGGCCAGGGCCAGCAGCAGGGCCTCGGCGAAGAGCTGCCTGGCCAGCTGGAAGCGTGAGGCGCCGAGGGCGGAGCGCACGGCCAGCTCCCCCTCGCGCGCCGAGGCCCGCGCCAGCAGCAGGCTGCCGACGTTGGCGCAGGCGATGAGCGTGAGGAGGCCGACCGCCAGGAGCAGGGCTTTCAGGGCCGGCCGCACGCGCCGCGTGATGCGCTCGTGCAGCGGCATCAGGGAGACGCTCTCCCCCTTGTTCGTGGCCGGGTAGGCCTTCTCCAGCCGTGCCGCCAGCGCCTCCATCTCGCCGCGCGCCCCCTCCGGGGTGACGCCCGGCGCCAGCCGGCCGAGCACCGACAGGTAGTGGGCTCCGCGCTGCCGGGCGAGCTCTTTCGGCATCGTGAAGGGCAGCAGCACGTCGCAGCCGGAGAGCGGGAAGCGGAAGCCGGGCGGCAGGACGCCGATCACCTCGTAGGGCTCGGCGTCGAGCTGCAGGGTGCCGCCGAGCGACGCCATGCCGCGGGCCACCAGCGCGGAGGAGACGAGCGCCACCCGGTGCCGCCCGGGCACGGTCTCGTCGGCCCGGAACGGACGCCCGGCGACCGGCTGGAGGCCGAGGACGGCGAAGAGCTCGGGGGTGGCCAGCGTGGCGTCCACGTTCACCGCCTCGCCGGCTCCCGCCAGCGCCGCCGGACCATATTGATAGGCGGCCAACGCCGAGAAGGAGCGCGCCTCGCGCCGCCAATCGTCGTAGTTCGTGGGCGAGACCGCCATGGCGGCGACGCCCCGGGCGGGGTTCGACTCGGAGACGCTGAGGAGCCGGTCGGGCTCGGGGAAGGGGAGCGGCTTCAGCAGCACCGCGTCCACCACGCTGAAGAGCGCGGTGGTGGCACCCACGCCGAGCGCCAGCGTGGCGGCGGCGGCCAGGGTGAAGACCGGGCTGCGGCGGAGCGAGCGGGCGGCCATGGTGAGGTCATTCATCGGTTCACTCGCACCGCAGGGCGGTGGCCGGGTCGATGCGCGCGGCGTGGAGCGCCGGCACCAGGCTGGCGAAGAGCGCCACCGCGGCCACGGCGGCGGCGATCAGCGCGAAAGTCGGCCCGTTGGAGCCGCTCCCGTAGAGCACCGCGTTCAGCGCGCGCGCCAGGGCCAGCGCACCGGCGAGCCCCAGCGCCAGGCCCAGCGTGGCGCGCCGCGCCGACTCGGCGAGCACCATGCGGAGGACGTCGCCGGCGCGCGCGCCCAGCGCCATCCGCACGCCGAGCTCGTGGGTGCGGCGGCCGACCGCGTAGGCGGCCACACCCGCCACGCCGGCCGCCGCCAGCGCCAGCGCCACGAAGGCGAAGACCGACAGCACGCTGGCGGTCATGCGCTGCGGCGAGGCGGCGATCTCCAGGGTGCGGGTCAGCGGACGCACGTCGCCGGCGGCCAGGCTGGAGTCGAACGCGGCGACCTCGCGGGCCAGGGCCGCGCTCATCGAGGCTGGCTCCTGGCCGGTGCGCAGCACCAGCGACATCTGCCGGGCGGGCTGCTGCGCCAGCGGCCGATAGATCGTGACCAGGGGGTCCTGGTTCACCAGGCGGTTGTGGGTGACGTCGCCGGCGACGCCGACGATCTCGACGAAGGCCTCGCTCTCTCCCACCCGCACCCGCCGGCCGACCGCCGAGCCGCCGGGCCAGAAGCGCCGAGCCAGCGAGGCGCTGACGACCGCCACCGCCGGCGCGCCGGCGTCGTCGTGCTCGCCGAAGGCGCGCCCCTCGCGGAGCGGCACGCCCAGCGCGGCGAAGTAGCCCGGGGTCACCGCGCGCAGCGCGGCCCGCGGCGCGTCGGCGGGGCGGATCGCCTTGCTTCCCTCGATCCGCAGCGGCGCCTTCAGCTCGCTCCAGCTCATCGGGAGGATCGAGACCAGCTCGGCCGCCTCGACGCCGGGCATGGACCGCAGCCGCGTCAGGAGCGCGGCGTAGCCGCGGATCACGGCGGCGTCGTCGACGTAGGTGCGCAGCGGCAGCGCCAGCCGCGCCGAGAGGATCCGCGCCGGCGAGAAGCCGGGGTCGGCCAGCGCCAGCCGGCGGAAGCTCTGCACGGTCAGGCTGGCGCCCACCAGCAGCACCACCGCCAGCGCGACCTCGCCGACGACCAGCGCGTTCCGCAGCGCGCCGCCGCGGGGGCCCTCGGAGCGCGACCGCCCCGCATCCTGGAGGCCGGGAGTGACGCGGGTGCGCAGCGCGGCCAGCGCCGGCGCCAGGCCGAAGAGGAACGCGGTCGCCAGGCAGCAGGAGGCGGTGAAGAGCAGCGCGTCGCGGTCGATGCGCAGCTTGCCGAGGCCGGTCACGAAGGGATGCAGCTCGGGCGGGACCATGGTGATCATGAGCTGCACGCCCCAGGACGCGAGTAGCACGCCCAGCGCACCGCCCACGAACGCCAGCAGCAGGCTCTCGAGGAAGAGCTGCCGCAGCAGGCGGCCCGGGCCGGCTCCCAGCGCGACCCGCACCGCCATCTCGCCACGCCGGCCGGTGGCGCGGGCCAGCAGCAGGTTCGCCACGTTCGCGCAGGCGATCAGGAGCACGAAGGCCACCGACCAGACGAAGACCACCATGAAGGGGCGCGGTCCGCGCCCGAAATAGCGTTCGGCCTCCTCGAGGCGCAGCGTGTAGCCGGCGGCCTCGGGGTACAGCGCGCCGAGGCGCCTGGCGAGGAGCGCCACCTCGGCGCGAGCCTCGGCGATCGACGTGCCGGGAGCCAGACGCGCGAGCGCGCCGAGCGTCCGCTGGGCACGCTGCGTCGCGGCGGCAGGGGAGAGCTCCAGCGGGACCCAGAGCTGGGCGGTGTGGGGGAACTGCAGCCCCTGCGGCATCACCCCGATCACCGTGTGCGGCTGTCCGTCCAGGAGCACCGTGCGCCCCACCACGGCGGGGTCGGCGGCCAAGCTGCGCTGCCAGACGCCGTAGCCGAGGACCGCCGCCTGCGGCCCGTCGCCCGGCTGGAACGTCCGCCCCAGCGCCGGCGTCAGCCCGCAGAGCTCGAAGAAGTTGCGGTCGACGCGATACCCCGAGAGCCGCTCCGGGAGGACGAGCCCCACGCTCGCGATAGGCGACGCGCTCTTCGCGGCGTCAGCCGCCGTCATGCCGCTCGCCGAAGGCGACGCGCTCTTCGCGGCGTCAGCCGCCGTCATGCCGCTCGCCGAAGGCGACGCGCTCTTCGCGGCGTCAGCCGCCGTCATGGCAGTCAGGTTCGCGCTCCACCAGGTGAAGGCGGCCACGCCGCTGAAGCTCGTCGACTCGGACTTCACGTCAGCGAGCGCGCCGGCGGAGACCGCGTCGAACGTGGACCCGTCGGCTTCCGGCGCCTCCGACAGCATCACCAGCCGCTCCGGCGCCGCCACCTGAGGCAGCGGGTGGAAGGCGAAGGCGCTGGCGGTCGAGTAGACGGTCGTGTTGGCGCCGATGCCCAGCGCCAGGCAGGCCAGCACCATCAGCGTCGCGCCCGGCGTCCTCCGGAAGGACCGGAGCGCGTGCCGCAGGTCGAGCGCGACGCCCTGCATCGTCCGTCCTTCTACGTGGTGGCGATCCCTGCGAAGGCCAGGGCGTCCTCTCCGGCGACCTCCTCCACGATGCGGCCGTCGAAGAGGTGGATCGAGCGGTCGGCGTGGCGCGCGTAGCGCGGGTCGTGGGTGACCATGCAGATCGTCGCGCCGCCGCGGTGCAGCTCCCGCAGCAGGCCCATGACCGCCTCGCCGCTCTTGCTGTCGAGGTTGCCGGTCGGCTCGTCGGCCAGCAGCACCGAGGGCTCGGTGGCCACCGCGCGGGCCACCGCCACGCGCTGCTGCTGTCCGCCGGAGAGCTGCGAGGGGTAGTGCTTGGTGCGGTGGGTCATGCCGACCTTCTCCAGCGCCTTCATGACCTTGGCCTTGCGCTCGGTGGCCGGCAGCCCCTGGTAGGTCAGCGGCAGCTCCACGTTCTCGTAGACCGTCAGGTCGCCGATCAGGTTGAAGCTCTGGAAGATGAAGCCGATCTCGCGGTTCCTCACCCGGGCCCGCTGCGAGGGCGTGAGCTGGGCGACCGGTTTGCCGTTCAGGGTGTACTGCCCCTCGGTCGGCGAGTCGAGGAGGCCCAGGATCGAGAGCAGAGTCGACTTGCCGCAGCCCGACGGCCCGGCGATCGCGATGTACTCGCCCTTGCCGACGGTCAGGTGGATGCCGGCCAGGGCGTGGGTCTCCACCTCGTCGGTGGTGAAGACTTTGGTGACGCCTTCCAGGCGGATCAGGGCTTCGCTGCTCGACGCTGACATTATTGGACCTCCAACTATCTCTTTCGTTCTTCAGTCGACTTTCAGTCGGTCGTAGGCGTCCCAGGCGGAGGTGTCGGACAGGATGACCCGGTCGCCCGGTGTCAGCCCCTCCACCACCTCGATGGCGTTCACCGAGGCGCGGCCCAGCTTCACCTTGACGCGGTGGGCGTCGCTGCCGGTCAGCTTGAAGAGCGTGGTGTCGCCGTGCTCCTGGCCGAAGGCCGGCCGGCCGACGTAGAGGACGTCGATGAGCCGCTCCAGCTGGATGACGCCGTCCACGCTCAGGTCGGGGCGGGCTCCCCTGGGGAGCGCCTCCTCGAAGGTGACGTCCACGGTGACGGTGCCGTTCTGCACCGAGGGGTCGATGCGCACCACCCGCCCCTTGACGACGCCGTTGCGGGTGTCGACCGAGGCCTCCTGGCCGACCTGCACGTCCTTGGCCTGGGTCTCGGGGATCCGCAGCTCGGCCTTCAGCCGGCCGGGGTCGGCGACGCGCGCCAGGTTCGTGCCGGGCGCCACCCGCTGGCCGACCTGCACCGGCACCAGCTGCAGCACGCCGGTGAGGCCGGCGCGCACGTGCAGCGCGTTCACCTGGCTGCGCTTCAGCTCGGCGGCGGCGCGCAGCTGCGACATGCGCGCCTCCTGGGCGCGGACCCGCGCCTCGGTGGAGTCGCGGGTGATCGCCAGGCGCTGCTTCTCGAGGGCGTCGCGCTGCTTCATCTCCTCGGCGTTCACCCGGGAGAGCTTCACGGTGAGGTCGGAGATGAGCCCCTGGCGGGCCATCTCCTCGTCCACGTCGGCGCGCAGCCGCGCCTGCTGGTACTCGGACTGGATGCGGGCGGCCACCGAGCGCGCGTCGAGCGTGGAGCTCTCCAGCGTCACCTTCAGGTTGGCCAGCTCGGCCTCGGCGGCCTTGAGCTGCAGGTCGGCGTCCTTGGCGGCCAGCTCGACCTCGGGGTTGGCTAGCTCGAGGACGATCGTCTCCGGCTTCACCAGCGCGCCCGGCAGCGCCACGATGCGCTCCACCCGCCCCTCGGTCACCGCCGGGATCCAGCGGATGTCCTCGGGCACCAGGGTGCCGGGGCCGCGCACCTGGCGGAGGAGCTCGCCCTTCCGCACCGTGTCGATGAAGAGGGAGGAGCGCTCCACCCGCGGCGCCGCCGGGGAGAGGCGCGAGAGGCCGAGCGTCAGCAGGAGGAGGAGCGCCAGGCCGGCGCCTCCCAGGATCAGGCGGCGGCGCTTCTTCCGAACCGCCACCTCGGGGTCACGCGGGATATCCATCGCGACAGCTCCTCTACAAACGGGGTGCCAGCGGGAAAGTTCACAGTTGAAGGTCGAATGTGGAACAGTCCTGTCCACCGCTGGGACCCGGCGTCCGGAAGCGGACAGGCGGAGGGACAGGGCGGTTAGACTTCCGCCGTCATGCTTAACCACCGATGCTCCTTCCGGGCGGCGCTCCCTCTGTCCCTCCTCCTCGCCAGCCTTCCGGCTGTCGGCCAGTCCATCGCCACGGTCGCCGGCGGCGGTCCGGTGGGCGCCGGCTTCTACCTGCCCGCGCCCGAGGCGGCGCGCGGCCTGGTGACCGACGCCGACGGCCTGCGGGCCTGGCGGATCGGCGCCGCCGAAGGCGCGGTCTCCCTCGCCAACCCGCTGATCGCCGGGGACGGCTCGCCGGCGACCTCGGTGGCCTTCGTCACCCCCAGCGGGGTGGCCTACCACCCGAACGGCGACCTCTACATCGTCGACACCGCCGCCCATGCGGTGCGGCGCGTCGACCACCTGACTGGCCTCATCTCGACCGTGGCCGGCGACGGCACCGCCGGCTTCAGCGGCGACGGTGGGCCGGCGGCGCAGGCGCGCCTCAGCGCGCCCACCGCGGCCATCGCCGACTTCCTGGGGAACCTCTACGTCTCCGACACCGGCAACCATCGGGTGCGTCTGATCGACACCAACGGGCGCATCTCGACCTTCGCCGGCACCGGCACCGCCGGCACCGCCGGGGAGAACGGTCCGGCCACGGCGGCGCAGCTGAGCGCGCCCCGCGGGCTGGCCTTCGACGACAAAGGCAATCTCTACGTCGCCGACGCCGGGACCCACATCGTGCGGGTGATCCAGGCACGCACCAACATCTTCAGCACCGTGGCCGGCAGCGGGGTGAAGGGCTTCTCCGGCGACGGCTTGGCCCCCGACCGCGCCAACCTCGACACGCCGGTGGCGCTGGCCTTCGACAGCTCGCAGAACCTCTTCATCAGCGACCAGGGGAACCACCGCATCCGCAAGGTCTCGCCGACCGCCGGCACCATCACCACCTTCGCCGGGGACGGCGAGAAGGGGTTCGCCGGCGACGGCGGTCCGGCGGACTCGGCCTCGCTCAACGTGCCGGCCGGCATCGCCACCGAAGGGGAGGCCCTGATCATCGCCGACAGCGGCAATCACCGCCTGCGGCGCGTCGACAACGGCGTCATCCGCACCATCCTGGGCAACGGCACGCCCGGCTTCGTGGGTGACAACGGCCCCGCCACGGCGGCCCTCATCAACGCCCCGCTCGACGTGGCGTTCGCCCCGGGCAGCGGCCACATGACCCTGGCCGACACCGGCAACGCGCGCGCCCGCACCGTGTTCCGCTGCATCCTGGTCTCGCCTCCGCAGCTGGGGCTGCCGCTCGACGGCGCGCAGAACGTGCCGCTGGCGACCGAGCTGGACTGGGGCGGAATCGACGGTGCGTTCGGCTACGACGTCTTCCTCTACACCACGAGCGCGCCGGCGCGCGCCCTGGCGCTCAACTACAACGGGACGTCGATCCCGGTGACGAACCTGCTGCCCAACACCACCTATTCCTGGCGCGTCGTCGCCAGGGGCGACCGCTACTGCTCGCCGCTCTCGCTGGCGCCCTCCTTCATCCACAGCTTCAAGACCGGCACCGCCTGCGGCGCCCCGGCCACCTTCGCCGAGGTCGCGCCGACCGAGGGAGCAACCGTTCCTTCCGACACGACGATCTCCTGGCAGGCCTCGGCCGGCGCCGCCAGCTACGACCTCTACCTCGGCGCCACCAACCCGCCTCCGCTCTACGCCAAGGACCTGACCGCCGCGTCGCGGGCGGTGACCGGCCTCTCGGCGGAGACACGCTACTACTGGCGCGTGGTGGCGCACGCCTCCTGCGACGCTTCGCGCACCACCAACTCGCCGCTGCGCACCTTCGTGGTCTCTGGCACCTGCGCGCCGGTGGGATCGTTCGTCATCAGCAGTTTCGCCACCAACGACCCGGCCGGGGTGAGGTTCAACTGGAGCGCCGCGCCGGGCGCGGCCGCCTACGACCTCTACCTGGGCACCGACGCCAACCCGCCGCTCTTCCTGCGCGACCTGCCGGGCCTCACCGCCGTCTTCAACGGCTACGAGACCGGATCCACCTACCGGGCGCGGGTCGTTGCCAAGTCGGCCTGCAGCGCCGCGACCGCCAGCTCCCAGACCGTCAGCTTCTCCTTCAGCACCTGCCACCCGCCTGAGGCCCCCAGCTTCGTCTCCGGCCCGGCCGGCTCACTCCAGGTCGGGCAGACCTATGCGCTGACCTTCAGCACCGCCGGCCAGCTCGAGCAGGGGGGCAGCTACGTCGTCGAGCGCTCCACCAGCGCCACCTTTGCGACGGTGCTCGACCAGCAGACCTCGGCGACCACCGCGGTGGCCTTCGTGGCTCCGGCCGCCGGCACGCTGTACCACCGCGTGCGCGGCATCCCCGCCTGCGACGCCGCCAAGGCCGGTGCCTTCTCGGAGACGCGCGCGATCACGGTGGTGGCCTCCAAGGGGAACGTCGTGGTCGGCGTGGCCCCCCAGGCCATCTCGGTGGCGCTCAACGGGCGCCTGGAGGACAAGTCCACCAGCTTCACGCTGCAGAACATCGGCGGCTCGCCGATCACCCTGCGCCTCTCCACGCTGGCGCTCGGCGACGCCCCGCCCTTCTTCAGCGTGGTGGACCGCAACGGCGGCAACCCCGCGGCGCTGACCTTCAACGCCGGCCAGCTCCGGACGCTGGACGTGCGCTTCGCCGGGCCGTCCACGTCCAGCGTGGCCGCCCTGGCCGGCCTCATCACCGCCGCCACGGTCAGTGGAGAGCCGCTGGCCAGCGCCCCCTATGTCTTCGTGAACCTGACCATCGGCGGCGCCACGTCCAGCGGGCGGCAGCCGCTCGCCGGAGAAGAGGCGCCGCTCTTCCAGGTGAACGGCGATCCCACCGAGCTGGTCGCCTTCCCGCCGCTCTCCGGCGACGACAACGGCCGCGCGCCGATCACCGTGGAGATCCGGAACCCCGGCACGGTGCCGCTGCAGCTCGGGGCCGAGGTCGGGCCGGAGGCCTGGCTGGTCCCCGAGCCGGGCTGGAACGCCACCCCGCTGGCCGCCGGCGCGGTCCGCAGCGTGAAGCTCTCCACCCAGCGCAGCCTGGCCCCGCACGGCTCGGCGTTCCCGCGCCACACCTACTTCATCGTGCGCACGCCCTCCGGCAAGACCGCGCGCCTGCTGGTCGAGGACGTCGAGTCGTCGCTCCTGGGCACCGGCCGCACCGCGCTGCCGGACCGCGGCACGCGCTCCTACGTCGTGCCTTCGGTGGCCAACGTCGGCGCGGCGGTGGGCGGGCGCTTCGTCTCCCGCCTGACGCTCAGCAACGCCGGGAGCGACGCCGTGCAGGCGGAGCTCATCTTCACCCCCAGCAACGCCGACGGCTTCGACGCCTCGCTGGTGAAGAACGCGATCGTGGTGGTGCCGGCCAACGACGTGGTCGCGCTGAACGACCCGCTGGTCAAGACGCTCGGCCTGGCGCCGGGAGCCTTCGGGCACCTCGAGGTGCGCGCCGCCCCCTCGCGCATCGGCTTCCTCACCGTCACCTCGGCTGTGGACGCGCCGCAGCCCAGCGGCGGCTCCTTCGGCTTCCAGCTCCCGACCGTACAGCGCGGCGAGGGAGCGCGGGCCGGCATCGGGCACCTGATCCCCGGCATCAACCAGGGGTCGCAGTACCGCACCAACCTCATCCTGGCGGAGACCAGCGGCGTCGACCACGCCGCGGTGCGCGTCACCCTCTACGACAAGTCCGGCCAGAAGACCGGCGACACGCTGGTGGACGTGCCGCGCTACGGCCAGAAGCAGGTGAACCGCGTGGTGGAGACGCTGAACGGATCTGTTCCATTCTCCGCAGGTCGTCTGGAGCTGGTTGTGGAAAGCGGCGGCGGCTCGGTGGCCGGCGTGATCACCGTCATCGACAACAAGAGCAACGACTCGGTGACCTACGTCAGCCGGCCGATGCTGGTCGACACGCCGGGCCGCAGACCCCAGGCGTCGGCGCCGCTCAGCCTGGTGGTGCCGGCCATCGTCAACGGCTTCCCGACCTTCCGGGGACGCGACGACCTGCCCTACCGGTTCCGCTCGCTGATGGGCTTCTCCTCCACCTCGCTGACTCCCGCCACCTACACGGTCCGCTACGCGGACCGGGTGACCGGCGAGGTCACCACCAAGACGGTCACCGTGCCGCCGCGCCAGACGCTGGAGTACGAGAACGTCGTCAACGAGCTCTTCGGCATCGACGTCACGGCGCGCTCGGAAGGGCCGGTGTTCCTGGACGCCAGCCCCAACGGCACGCTCTACTGCAAGGTCTATTCGGACACCGAGAACGGCACGCTGGGCGACGGCTTCCCGCTGGTGGTCATCCCCTCGGAGATCCTCACCGGGGTGGCCGCCGGCAAGCCGGTGTCGGTGGACGGCGTCGACCAGTCGGCCGACATCACCCGCGGCACGCGCTCGAACCTGATCCTCAACGAGGTGAAGGGTCAGCCGGCCAAGGTGGTCGTCAGGCTCTACGAGGCCGGCAACCGCACCGTCCCGGTCGCCGAGCGGGAGTTCCAGCTGGCCCCGCTCGAGAAGCTGCAGCTCTCCACGCTGTTCAGCGGCCTGGGTCTCGAGACCGAGGCGACCAAGAAGGACCGCTCCAACGTCCTGGTGGTCATCACGCCCTCGGGCGGCGCCGGAGCGGTCTCGGCGGTGGTGACGACCATCGACAACAAGACCGGCGACACCAAGAACTCGGTGCTCACGCCCGCCGGTGGAACACTGGCCACGGGCACGGGCTCGATTGGCTTCTGAGACGGTGACGACTCCGGGCTCCTCGGTCTATCCGAGGAGCCCGCTCGGCGAGAGCGACCCGCGGATCCCCACCGGCCGCGACGTCGAGTGGGAGCCGCTGGTCGACTACCGGAGGAACGGCGTCAGCGAGACGACCATCCACGGCGCCCTGGCCTGGGCGGTGGGTGGTGGGGGCTCCGGCGGAGCCAGGCTGATCCACTCCTTCGGCGGCAACGTCCTCTGCTACGGCCGTAGCATGATGAAGCCGCTGATGATCAAGCCGCTGGCAGCGGCGCTCGGGCCGGTGCTCGAGGGGCCGCAGCGGGCGATCGCGGTCTCCAGCCACAACGGCACCGCCGAGCATGTGGCGGCGGCGCAGTCGATCCTCACCGAGGACGAATGGGGCCTGATGCAGGCCCCGCTCGACGTGCCGCTGGTGCAGTTCGGCCGCCAGGTGCGCCGGCCGCGCCGCTGGTATCACTGCTGCTCGGGCGAGCACGCGGCCATCCTGCGCGGCTGCCGCCTGATGGGCTGGAGCCGGGCGGGCTACACCCTGCCGCAGCACCCCTTCTTCCAGGCCTACCTGGCCACGCTGCGCCGTTTCCTGGGCGCCGAGTGGGAGCCGCTGCGGATCGCCCGCGACGGCTGCAACCTGCCGACGGTCTCCAACACGGTCGGTGAGCTGGCGCTCCTCTTCGCGGCGCTGGCCAGGACGCGCCAGGAGGACTGGATCTGGGAGGCGATGGTCGGCTACCCCGACCTCATCGGCGGCTTCAACCGGCTCGACTCCACGATCCTGAAGGCCTGCGGCGGACGCGTGCTGGCCAAGGAGGGCGCCGACGGCCTCCTCGGCCTCTCGATCCTGCACGACGACTTCCTCGAGGGGCTCGGCGTCGTCATCAAGATCGCCCACGGCTGGAACGCGCGCGCCACCTGGTACGTGGCCCGGGCGGTGCTGGGTGTCCTCGGCTTCGAGCTGCGCAACCCCTATCCGCTGCACCGGCAGAAGGCGTTCCTGGTGCCCGGGGTCGTCCCGCCTCGATACCTGGGGACGCTGGAGGCAATCCCCACCTGGGACGACTGGGATCCCGACCGCGACCGCTGGTACTACGAGTGGGAGCGCTACGCGGGGAGCTCTTCCCCGTAGCCATGCGGACGCTGGCGAACTTCATCGGGGGGGCGTTCGTCCCCGCCCGCGACGGCGCCGAGCTCGACGACGTCGACCCGGCCACCGGCGAGGTGATCGCCCGCATCCCTGCCTCCCAGGCGCCCGACGTGGACGACGCGGTTCGGGCCGCGCGGAGCGCGCTGGACGGTGGATGGGGTCGCAGCGGCGTCGCCGAGCGCGCCGACCTTCTGGAGTCGGTGGCCGCGCGGATCGCGGCCCGCGCCGACGAGCTGGCCGAGCTGGAATCGCTCGACACCGGCAAGCCGATCCGGCTGGCCCGCACCGTCGACATCCCACGGGCGGTCCTCAACTTCAAGTTCTTCGCCGGCGCGGTGCGCCACGACCAGACGGCCTGTCACGCCATGGAGGGCGCGCTCAACTACACGCTGCGCCGCCCGCTGGGCGCGGTCGCGCTCATCACCCCCTGGAACCTGCCGATCTACCTGCTCTCCTGGAAGACCGCGCCGGCGCTGGCCATGGGCAACGCGGCCGTCGCCAAGCCGAGCGAGCTGACGCCGCTCACCGCCCACGCCCTGGCGGAGATCTTCCACGAGCTGAAAGCGCCCGCCGGCGCCTTCAACCTGGTGCACGGCACCGGGCCGGAGGCGGGGCAGGCGCTGGTCGAGCACGACGGCATCGCCGCCGTCTCCTTCACCGGCGGCACGGCCACCGGCAGGAAGGTGGCGGCGGCGGCGGCGCCGCGCTTCAAGAAGCTGAGCCTCGAGCTGGGCGGCAAGAACCCGACGCTGGTCTTCGCCGACGCCGACTTCGAGGCGGCCGTGGAGGGGACCGTCCGCGCCGGGTTCCTGAACCAGGGGCAGGTCTGCCTCTGCGGCTCGCGCGTCCTGGTCGAGCGCTCGATCTATCCGCGCTTCGCCGAGGCGCTGGCGGCGCGGGTCTCGCGGATGGTCGTTGGAGCTCCAAGCGATCCGACCGCCGAGCTCTCGGCGCTGATCTCCCCGGCGCACCGCGCCAAGGTGGAGGGCTACCTGGCGCTGGCGCTCGAGGAGGGAGGCCGTTTCCTCTGCGGCGGGACACGCCCGGAGGCGGACGCCTTCGCGAGCGGCGCCTACCTCCTGCCGACGGTGATCGACGGGCTGTCGCCCACCTGCCGCACCGCGCAGGAGGAGATCTTCGGCCCGGTCGTCACACTGCACCCCTTCGACGACGAGGAGGAGGCGGTGCGCCTCGCCAATGGCGTCCGCTACGGCCTGGCGGCCTCGCTCTTCACCCGGGACCTCTCCCGCGCGCACCGCGTCGCCGCGGCGCTGGAGAGCGGCATGGTCTGGGTGAACACCTGGCTGCTGCGCGACCTGCGGGTGCCGTTCGGCGGCATGAAGGAGAGCGGCGTCGGCCGCGAAGGCGGCGCCTATTCGCTGGACTTCTTCAGCGAGGCCAGGAATATCTGTATCAAGCTCTGATCGGGGGGCTCCGAGTCCGCCCCCCGAGCCCCCCGGCCGGGCGTGGCCAACCTCGACTACTTCTTCTTGGCCGCAGCCTTCGGCGCGGCCGCCTTCTCTTCCTTGGCCTCGATGGAGTCGGCCGCCATGCGGTAGTGCACGGTGACCTTGCCGCCGACCTTGGCGGTGCCGGTCATCTTGGTGTCCTTGTCGCGGGCGATGTGGAAACGCTCCTTCCCCTTCATGACCGTGATCGAGGTGTCGTCCATGGCGCTCACGGTGCCGGTGACCTGGAAGCTGTCGGTCTTCAGGTCGTGGGCGCTGGCGGTGAGCGACGCGGCCAGGGCGAGGGCGGCGGCGAGCGAGGCGATCTTCTTCATGGGAGCTCCTTTCAGGGCTGGGCCCGGGGGGCCGGGGGGGCTCCGGAGGGCCCCGCATCGTTCCGGTGCCGTTCGATGAGCTGCGAGACGTAGCGCATCTCCAGCAGCGTGGCGGCGACCGCCTGGCGCGCCTCGGAGATGAGGAGGACGCTTCCGTAGAGGAGCGCGGCGGCTCCGAGGAGACCCAGCACCACCGCCGGCCAGGCGTAGCGGCCACCGAGGAGCGAGGCGATACCGACCGCCAGGCTGGTGGTCACGAAGAGCCCGATGGCGACGTAGAAGCAGGTCATCGCCGAGCGCAGCAGCAGCACCCGCCGGCTGAGGCGCTCCAGCTGGTCGACGACCAGCGCGCGCTTGTCCGCGGTGAGGCGGCCGGCCTCGGTCTCGGGGCGCTCCATCTGCTCCTGGAGGTTCCGCACGCGGTCCACCACCCGCGACAGGCGGTTACCGGTCGAGAAGACCAGCGTCCCCGAGGCGGAGATGAGCACCGCCGGCGTGATCATCGCCGTCAGGACCGCGAAGGGAGACGCCGTCTCCATCAGGCGCGCTCAGCGATCATCGAGGCCGGCTAGCATAGCGAACCGGCCCCGTGTCGAACGCCTAGCGCTGGTCGTTCAACGAAGTGTCCGCGGCCACGTAGGCGCCGTCCCCCGTCCTCTGGCCCGGGTTGCCGCCGTCGTTGACGACCGCGTAGGCGTACCAGGGCGCGGTGCCCGACAGGCGGATGACCTTCACGAAGCCGTTCTGTACGCCGCTGGCGGCAAAGAAGCCGCCCGGCTGGGCCCACTCGCCGGGCGCCAGGGTGACGCGGAGCGGCGAGCCGGTCGGGGCGCCGGCGCGCGAGCCGTCATAGGCCTGCAGCTCCAGCTCCACCGTGCCCGCGCCGTCGGCGCCGGCGTTGAGGACCGCGACGTTGGTGCGGTTGTTGGCGTCGGTGCGGAGGCCGGAGAGGAGCGCGGTCGAGGTCGCCTCCTGGCCCGGGTAGACCGCGGGCGTGAAGAGGCCGAACTGGCCGCCGGCGCTGGTGCCCGTCCGCGCGGCCGTCCTGGCGCCGGCGAACACCTCGCCGACGGGGACGCCGCTGACGGCGATGCGCACCGCGCCGCCGTAGGAGGCCGCTCCGGCCGCGCCGATCGCGGCTCCGTTCGTCCTGAGGAAGTCGATCGCCTCCGGGAGGATGCGCTGCTGGCCCGGCGCCAGCGTCACCGTGACCGTGCCGCCGGCGCCCCCGGAGGGAGAGAGCGATTCCCGGTAGGAGAGCCGCAGGGTGGCCGTGGCCGAGCCGCGGTTCGTGAGGACGAGCTCGCTCCGGAACGTCCCGGTCTCGACCAGGACGGGGAGCGTCAACGTCGATCCGTTGAAGGCGCCCGAGACCGGGGTGACGAAGGAGCCGTCGTTGGTGACGTTGTCGTTGATGACGGCGTAGGTGCCGAAGGTACCGCCGGACGAGGTCCTCTCGACGAGGACGTAGCCGTTCGACATGCCGGCCTCGCGGAGGATGTCGCCGAACTGCTTCCAGGCGAGCGCCCCCAGCTCCTCTTCGCTGACGACGACCCGGCGGCGATCGGCCTCGCCGGAGACCGCGGTGACCCTCAGCGTCACCGGCACCGTGCCGGTGTTGAAGATCGCCACGTTCGAACGGTCGGCGGTGGTGGCGCGGAGCCCGTAGAGGACCGAGGCCCCCGAGGTCGCCGAGCCGTTCGGAAGCTCGCCGGCGTAGGCCAGTCCGGCGGCGCCCTGCGGCAGCGGCTCGCGGGTGGGCGTGGTGGTGCGGGCGGTGGCGGTGACCCGCACCAGCGGGTTCTGCGGCTGCACCAGGAGCGTGCCGCCCTGGGCGCCGGAGGTCTCCGGGTCCGGAATAGCCAGTCCGGCGGCCTTCAGATAGGCGAGGACGTTGGGAAGGACGATCTGCTGGCCGACCGGCAGGAGCTCGGTGGTGACGCGCCCCGAGCCGGCCCCCAGCGAGGCCGTGTAGACGAGGTCCACCTTGGTGGCCGTGGCGCCGCGGTTCGTGAGCGCCAGCTCGGTCGTGAAGCGGGCGGTGGCGGTGATGACGTCGAGGACGATCGGGACGACCACGGCCTCGCCGGCGCCGACGTTCTCCCCCTTGAAGGTGACCGGCACGTAGTAGAAGGACTGGCCGACGCCGCTGGCGTTCTCGATCGCGAGGTCCCAGCCGTAGCCGATCCCGTAGCTGGCGCCCTCGGGAAGGCGCGCCAGCGCGTAGCTGGACACGGTCCCCAGATCGTCGGTCGCCAGCACCTCGGTGCGCGCGTCGAACGGGTCGAAGAGCGAGAAATAGAAGTGGTCCTGCGGCGTCGCCGGACGCTTGCTCCAGGAGAAGGTGATCGGGAAGCCCGGACCCACCAGCCCCTGCGGCCCTCCCAGCTCGACGTCGGCGATGTCGAAGTCGACCGCGGCGACGCTCTGGCCTGCCGCCAGCGCCGTGATCGAGGGCGCGTACCAGTTGAAGACGCGCTTCTCGTCCGCGTTGTTGGGGCCGTAGCGCACGTAGTACTCCTGCCCCGCCGAGAGCGCCGGCAGGTCCCTGAAGGTGTACCGGCCGTCGAGACCGGTGGTCGCCGAGGCGACCGTGAGCCAGCGCTCGCCGTCGTACCGCCGGAGGCGCAGCACCACGTTGGCGGCGGGCTGGCCGGCCTCGCGGACCGTGCCGCTCACCGACGCCGAGCCGGGCGGGGCGCTTCCGCCGCCGCCGGGGTCGCCGGCGCCGATGTAGTCGTACATGATTCCGGCCACCGGCACGCCGCGGCGCATGAACTCGTAGGACATCCAGCCGAAGCCGTTGCAGCCCCAGCCGGTGCCCCAGGAGTTGATGAACTTGAAGGCGCCGCCGGCATAGTCGTCGTCGTAGCCGATGACCGCCACGAAGTGGTTGCCGCGCGGCGTCACGTAGGAGTTCAGCGGCGGGATCGGCTGGCAGGTGGCGCGGTCGAACTCGGCCACGATCGGCGTCAGGATGACGAACGGGTCGCCGTAGGCGAGCCACTCCTTGAGCGGCGCGATGTCGTTGTTGGCCGGCAGCGTCGACGACCAGAAGTAGCCGTGCCCTTGCGCCCGGTAGGGCTGGGCCGCGGCCTTGGCCGCCGCGTCGGGCTGTTTCCGGCAGTTCGTCTGATCGTCCTGGGCTGCGGTGTTGAAGGGGAACGAGGCCCAGGGGGCGACGCCGCTGTCCACCGCCGCTTCGAAGATGTCGCTGAGACGCGTTCCGTCGCAGCCCTGCTGCACCTGGTTGTAGAGGTAGTTGGGGCTGAAGACGTGGGTGAGGTCGAGGTGGTTGTCCGGCGTGTAGAGCGACCAGCCGTGCTCGACGAGCTCCTGCGCCGTCTTGTAGTAGTAGCCGCTCGACCACCCGCCGCAGCTCTGAGAGTTCCCCTGGTTGCCGATGGGAGGCATGCGATCGGTGAGGTCCACGCGGCGGGGGAGAGAGGCCAGCGGCCGTCGCAGCGGCGTCCGGAGCTGCGCCGCCGGGATCTGCTCGACCAGCGCGCCCCCTTCGTGCACGACGCTGGCGGCCAGCGAGCGGCGCGAGCGCCCCTCTTCGGAGATCGGGTCGGGCTTGCGGCCACCGGCGCTCAGGTCGCGATGGCGCGCCCCGTCGCGGACCTCGGAGGACGCGAGCCCGCTGGGGGCCAGCGTTCCTGTGGCCAGCGTGAGGAGGAGGACGATGCGCAGAGCTCTCATCGCCCCACCTCGTCCCCGGTGGCCCGTCTGGAGAGCGGTGTCTGCTTTTCGTTCGCGGGACCGATCGCGAAGCTCGTCGGATAGGTGTTGGTGACCCCACCCATCGTCACCACCGCCCGGAGCGAGTACCTGCCCTGCGGGAGGTTGGCGCCGATGGCCCGGGTGAGGAACCAGTCGGGCTGGGCGTGCGTGGCGCGGACCGCGCCGACGCCGGAGAGCGAGGTCACGGCGACGTCGTCGGGGCCGTCCACCAGCCAGCGGACGACGGCGTCCTGCGCGGTCGTGCTGTTGGTGAGGACGCAGACGTGCAGGCGGATGCGCGAGCCGTTCGGATAGGCGGTCCTGCTGGCGTTGGCGTCGTTGGTCACGAACGCCTTGGCGACGTCGCACTGCGGCGCCGGCCCGCCGGTCTGGGTGCCGACGTGGAACGTCGTCTCCTGGGAGCTGGACTGGCCGGCCGCGGTGAGCGTCCCCTTGTAGCGGTAGGTGCCGGCGGCCAGGCCGTTCGGGATCGTGGCCGGGAGATACCAGGGCTGCGACGGGGGCGTGAGGGCCACGTCGCCGGTGCCGGAGAGCGCGGCGACTCGCGTCCCGCCCGCGTCGAAGACGTCGAAGCTCAGCGCGGCGCTCTGGGCGACGTCGCTGGCGACGACCAGGAAGAGGCGGATTCCCTCGCCGGCGGTGAAGTCGGTGCGCTCCTGCCCCCCGCCGTCGGCCGTGTAGACGCGCGTCAGGCGGGCGCTGGCGGTCGCCGCGGCGACGATGGAGAACGCCGTCTCCTCGCTGTCGGTGCGGCCGTTCTGCGTGACGCTCACCCGTATGCGGTAGTCGGCGGGAGCGGCGTCGGTGTTGAGCGGGATGTCCAGCCTGGCGCGCGGCTCGGCCGGGCGCACGGTCACGTCCACCGCTCCGCCTCCGAGGTCCTGCCCCTCCGGCGTGAGGTAGCGGATCTCCAGCGAGAGCGCCGTCTCGCGGGTGACGTCCTCGAATTCGGCGTAGAGGCGGAGCGTGGTGCCGGGGCGGAACTGCGTGGCCGGCTGGTCGTTGGCGTCGGTGAGGAAGATGCGCTTGAGCCTGGGCGCGGTGGCGCCGGGGATCGCGACCAGCGAGACGTCGTCCACCAGGAACTGGGTGGAGAGGCTGTCGTCGGTGGCGGCACGGAACTCGAGGCGGATCGTCTGCCCGGCGAGGTCGGCCACGTCGACGACGCGGTCGAACCAGCGGTCGGCCGGGCCGGCATCGGTGACGGTCTCCAGGTTGCGCAGCAGGTTCCCCGCGGCGTCCAGGATGCGGACGTCCAGCTGGTCGTAGGGGTGCGAGGTCTCCTCGGTGGTGACGTACCAGCTGTACTTCAGCGCGGCCGCACCGGTGCCGGGCGGGATCGTGACCTGCTGCCAGAGCCGCTGTGACGCGTTGCTCTCGTAGCCGAGCACCGCCGAGGTGCGGCGTGGGTCGGGGGCATCCCAGTGGACCACGTAAATCTGCGTCCCGGCGGTCTGCCAGCCGGACAGCGAGCCGTCGTCGAAGGTGCCGTTGGTGATGAGGTCCTGCGCGGCGGCGGCGCCGGTGAGGAAGAGAAGGACACCGACCAGGCCTGCTCGGCCTGCCCGACAAGGAGAATCCATGGTTGCCCCCGGTCACACCATAGCGGTAACGCACACATTCCGCCGGGCGTCAACCTCGGGAGGGCTCTGGAGAGTGCGCACCTGCTAGCCTCTCGCCCATGGCCGGATCGATCGTGCTGGGCGTCCTCGCCCCGCATCCCCCGCATCTCGTCTACGCCGAGAACCCGCCCCAGAACGAGCCGCGCGCCGAATGCGGCTGGGAGACGCTGCGCTGGGGCTACGAGCGCGTGCGCCGGACGCTGGCGACCAAGGACTTCGACGTCCTGATCGTCCACTCGCCGCACTGGCGGACGTTCGTGGGGCACCACTTCCTGGGCGTGCCGCACTTCAAGGGGCTCTCGGTGGACCCGATCTTCCCGAACCTCTTCCGCTACCACTTCGACGTGGACGTCGACGTGGAGCTCGCCGAGCTGATGCACGACGAGGCCAAGGCCGCCGGCCTGGTCACCAAGATGATGCGGAACCCGCACTTCCGGCTGGACTACGGGACGATCGCCTCCTGCCACCTGGTGAACCCGTCCTGGTCGAAGCCGATCGTGGGGATCTCCTCCAACGGCTGCTTCTATTACTACGGCAACGACGTCGGGCAGGAGCAGATGATCGCGCTCGGCGAGGCCACCCGGCGGGCGGTGGAGAGGAGCGGTAAGCGCGCGGTGCTGCTGGCCAGCAACTCGCTTTCGCACCGCCACTTCACCGGCGAGGCGGCGATCCCCGAGGACATGTCGCACGAGCACACCTACCACCACGGCCAGTACCTCTGGGACATGCGGGTGCTCTCGCTGATGCGCGAGGGCAAGAGCCGGCAGCTGGTGGACGAGGTGCCCGACTTCATCGACCAGACCGAGAGCGAGGTGAAGGCCGGCGCGCTGACCTGGCTGCTGGCGGCGCTCGGCTTCCCCGACTACCCGGCCGAGGTGCAGGGCTACGGCACGGTGATCGGGACCGGCAATGCCGTCGTCGAATGGGACCCGGCGAAGGCGATGGTCGCTCGATGACGCGCTCCATCTTTCGCCTGCACCGTGTGCTGAGCTGCCTGGTCGCGCCGGCGATGATCTTCTTCGCGGTCTCCGGCGCCTGGCAGGCCTTCCGCCTGCAGCAGGACCACAAGGACGGCTACAAGGCGCCGCCGGTCCTGTCGCGCCTGTCGGAAGCGCACATGGCCGAGAAGCTGGATCGCGGCAAGATGGTGATCTTCCGCTCCGCCCAGCTCCTGGTGGCGGCGCTCTTCGTGACGACCGCGATCGTCGGGATCGTCATGGCCTTCCGGGTTGCGGCGCCGCGCTGGCCGGTGGCGCTCTGGCTGACGCTGGGGACGCTGGTGCCGATCGCGCTGGCGCTCCTCTGCAGGCGGTCGCCTTGAGCGGTTCCGTCCTGCGCGGCTACATCGTGCCAGGGCTGCCGCAGCCGCTGCTGGCGCCGGAGCGCTCGCCGGCCTGGAGCTCGCTGCGGAAGAGCTTCGAGAGGGTGCGGGCCGAGATCGCCTCCTCCGGTGCCGACCTCCTGCTCCTTTACTCCACGCAGTGGATCAGCATCATCGGCCACCAGATGCAGGCCGACCCCGAGCCGGTCTTCGTACACGTCGACCCGGAGTGGCACGAGCTCGGCACGATGCCTTACCGCTTCCGCGTCGACGCCGAGTTCGCGCGCGCCTACGAATCGGCGGCCAAGGCGCGCGGCCTGCGGGCGCGCACCGTGGCCTACAACGGCTTCCCGATCGACACCGGCACCGTCACCGCGCTCAAGCTGCTCGGCTCGCGCGGGACCGTCGCGCTGGGGGGCGAGCCGCCGGCAGAGCCGGAGAACGCGATCCCGGCGGGCGTCGTCTCCTGCAACATGTACGCGGACCGCGCCGAGACGCTGGTGCTGGGGAAGGCGGCGCGCGACGCAGTCGAGGCGACCGGGCGTAGAGCCATTGCCATCGCGGTCACCTCGCTGTCGGCGCGGATGTTCACCCAGGTGATCGACCCGCGCCAGGACCGCATCTCGTCGCTCAAGGACGACGAGTGGAACCGGAAGATCCTGGAGATCCTGGCCGAGGGAAGGCTGGAGGACGTCTCCCAGCTGGCCCGCGAGTTCAGCGCCGAGGCCAACGGCGACCAGAAGCTCAAGGCGATCTGGTGGCTGACCGCGCTGATGGGAGAGCACAACGACTACGACGGCACGGTCTACGACTACCAGCCGCTCTGGGGCACCGGCGGGGCGATCGCCGGCCTGGTGCCGACCGCCAAGGCGGCGGCGCGGCTGGAGTTCGACGAGGAGAGCGTGGACGTCTACGCCGGCGAGCGGAACGTCCTGAGCGGCAACCAGGAGAGCCTGACGCCGGCGGCGCCGCCTCCCGCGCCGGCTGCGGCGCCTTCCCTCGTCGCCGCCGCCCCGAAGCCGGTCGGCGCCTACTCGCACGTGCGGCGGGTGGGGGACCTCCTCTACCTGGCCGGGATCGGCCCGCGTATGCCCGGAGGCGACAGCAACGAGGTCGCCGGAGGCCCGGTGCGCGATGCCGCCGGGCAGCCGCTCCCCTACGACATCGCCGCCCAGACGCGGCAGACGATCGAGAACGTGAAGACCGTGCTGGAGGCGGCCGGCTCGTCGCTGGAGAGGGTCCTCGACGTCACCGTCTTCCTGATCGACATGGACCGCGACTTCGCCGGCTTCAACAAGGTGTGGGCCGAGTACTTCGCGGCGACCGCCCCGACCCGCACCACACTGGCGATCACCGCGCTGCCGACGCCGATCGCGGTCGAGCTGAAGGTGGTCGCCCAATCCTGATGGAGCTGATCGACATCTCGCCGCTGGTCTCCGAGCGGATCGGCGTCTGGCCGGGGGACGTGACCTACCGGCGCCCTGTCAGCCTGCGGGTCGAGGACGGGCACAACTTCGGCCTCAGCTCGCTGGCCACCACGGTGCACCTCGGGGCGCATGCCGACGCGCCCATCCACTACGTCGCCGGCGGACGTGGCATCCACGAGATGCCGCTGACGCATTACTACGGGCCCTGTCAGGTGGTCGAGGTCCCGGTCGCTCGGGGAGCGCGCATCGTGCCGAGGGACGTCGCGGTGGCGCTCGAGGCCCCGCGCGTCCTCTTCAAGAGCGGGACCTTCCCCGACCCGAACGATTTCACCACCGACTTCGCCAGCCTCTCGCCGGAGCTGGTGGAGCTGGTGGCCGCGCGCGGCGGCGTCCTGGTCGGCATCGACACGCCGTCGGTCGACCCCTTCGACGACAAGGAGCTGTTGGCGCACCACGCGCTGGCGCGCCACGGGATGGCCAACCTGGAGGGGCTGGTGCTGGCGCACGTCCCGGCCGGGCTCTACACCCTGATCGCGCTGCCGCTGCCGCTGGAAGGGGCCGACGCCTCGCCGGTGAGGGCGGTGCTGGCAAGGGACCAGTGACCCGTTAACGAGGAATCGAAAGCGGCGTTGGGAACGCCACGCGTCCAGCCTGCAAGGCGTCGGCGACGAACGCGGCCGTCCGACCGCGGAGGAGCCGCAACGCAGCAGATGGGCG